>Ga0105099_10000038_pt1 | contig 89220 bp, 88 predicted proteins | sample PPLLak3cmMay2015_2_FD_79138 | JGI IMG/M metagenome (GOLD analysis project Ga0105099, IMG submission 79138) | Freshwater sediment microbial communities from Prairie Pothole Lake near Jamestown, North Dakota, USA - PPLs Lake P8 Core (1) Depth... | ecosystem: Environmental > Aquatic > Freshwater >... | reverse complement strand
GTATCGTAACATAGCGGCCAAGCATTTGAAAGAAAGAACTGCGGAATTAGCTAAAAAACCAAACTTCAAATACAATCAGGTCTTCATTCGAGACCAGCGCTCCAAACTTGGAAACTGTTCAAAAGACAGAAACATTTCGTTAAATTGGCGGCTAGTAAAAGCACCGCAATTGGTGATTGATTATCTGATTATTCACGAGCTTGTTCATACTGTAGAAATGAGCCATACGACTAAGTTCTGGACACTCCTGAAATCCCATTACCCTGATTACAAAGGTGCTATAAAATGGTTGGATAAATACAGCAATTCATTATAAAAGAAACCCCAGGCATCGTTTCTCAACAATGAACCTTGGCTCCACTTCACGGGATCACTCCTGCTCCCATTGAGGTTACCCCATCGGCGTCAGGTCTTTCAACCTGCAACCGGTTCTTTTCTTCAACTGAAACTTGTCCGGGATCTGGATGCCGGCCAAGGGGAAATTTTTCTCGAAACCATTGGAGGCTTTTTTTTATCGCAATTCCCAATCGGAATCAGGGGGAAATCGCCGGAATCCGGGTAGGGGGGCGGTTGGTAGGGGCAAAAAATCTTTTGCCCCTACGGGACAGGACCCGATTTTTTGTGTTTGTCCAAAAACCACCGGTGACAGGTCTTTCATTATAACCATTCCTTAAATTGAAAACCAAAGCCTACGGCCTGGTCCGCCGGGTCCGGGTCATATCGGGCCATCCTCTGTTGCAGGGCTCAGGGACGGTGCCTTTTAACTTTCATTTTCTGACTTGGAATTCACGGCAGCAGGAAAATCTTTTTATTCATTTGGAGGTTAAGAAAAAACATGCCCAAGCAAATCCAAGAAGCAGATTGGAAAAAGCTGAAAAAGCTGCAACCGCTACTTTTGGAGCGGGCCTGCCAAAAGGTGAATGAAGAGGGGCTGGCGCGATCCTGGCCAATGACAAGCTGTCCCAACACGAGCATTTCCTGACTCTATGCAAGCATATTGATAAGGGAAACAGCCTGACCGGAGATTGTTTCGACGATCTCAAGCGGTCGACCGCCTTGATCAAAACCCTCCTTTTGAAAACCCATGTGTTGGCTGACGGGTTACACCCGTGAGGAACTTGCCCGGCACACGGCTGTCGACATCGACTTTCAGACTTTTTTCGAACTTGCCCCCGCGATCCACCCGAACAGCTCGCAAATCAAGGGTGTCGTCTGCGGAGTCCGCGTCGAAGACATCCAGGATCCCCTCGAACAAAAAATCCGCCACCTCGACAAACTCATCGATGAGCTCGCCCAGGACAAATCAATGGACAAGATTTTACGACAGTAAAGCATGGGGATTCCGGGGCTGCATCCGTTTGCAATGGTCCGACATCTATACTATAATGAAAGCTCGCTGCAAATGAATAAACGACACCTTGTACTCCTGCTGGCGGTCATAGCGATATCGGCGTGCAAACGGGATAAGGGAGGGGACGGCAAGTCTTCGCAACCGACTCCCGAGCAGACAAACGCCCAGATCATCCTAAAAATCGCCGACCGCGAATTCACCAACGATCACCTGAAGCAATATGTACAGTCCAGATACTCCCAGGTGGTGACCGAGCAGGAAAATCCCCGGCTCCTCAAGATCATTTTCGAGCGATTCGCCGAAGAAAAACTCCTCTTGGAAAAGATCAACCAGGAAGGGGTGACAGTGAGCGAAGAGGAGATCGCCAGCTACCTCAAGAGCATCAACATAGCCGATACCCAGCAACTCGATCGCGACGAGACGATCAATACCCTGAAAATTCAAAAATATCTGCTGCAGCATGTATATGACAGTATCAAGATCAAAGAGACCGAGATCGAACAATACTATCAGGACCATCTGACCGAATACGAGAAAAAAGAGGAGATCTTCCTGCACCAGATCATGGTCAAGGACAAGGAAAAAGCTATCCAGATCCGAACTGAGTTGATGAACTCCCCGCAACGCTTCGAGACGATCGCCCGGCGCGATTCCGAATCGCCCGAAGCCACAGAGGGCGGACAAATGGGGCTTTTCGAAAAGGGGGATCTCCCTCTGGAAATGGAAAGCGTCGTTTTCTCCCTCAAGGTCGGCAACATCAGCCCGGTCGTGGAAACGCCGTTCGGCTTTCATATCTTCAAGGTCACCCAGCACCGCGGGGCCAAACGGATGACCTATCAACAAGTCAAACCGACGATCCAGGAAAAGCTTCTTTCGGAGCGGATGACCACCGCCTATCAGGGTTTTATTGAACGGATCAAGTCCGACATTCCCTTCCTGATCATGGAAGAAAACCTCTATTTCCCCAAATCGAATCTTATCCCCAATGGAGAAACCAATGAATAGATACTACCGCATTTTATTCGCTTTTTTTTGCATTGCCCTTTCCGCACTGCTCTCCGGGCAGGTGGTTGATGAAATCTACGCCGTTGTCAACGAGGAACCCATCACCCTCTGGGAACTCCAGCAATTCGAGCAGAGCATGCTCATGGACATGCAATCGCGACTGAGTGGAGACGAGTTGACGAAAGCGCAGGAGGAATTCCAGAAGAACCTCCTGGATCTGATGATCAATCAGAAACTGATCCAATCGAAGCTCCGCGAGAAGAATTACAATGTCGACGCCGAAATTGAAATGAGGATCAAGGAAATCAAACAGCAGTACAGTATGTCCTCCGACGAAGAGTTGAAGCAGGCCTTGCAGAGTCAGGGCATGGAATACGACAAATGGCGGGAACAGATGAAAGAGGCGTTGAAGATCAATCGCCTGAAATATGAGGAGATCGCCTCCAAGATCAAGATCGACAATGGCCAGATCATGGAGTACTACAAGAAGAACCCGGAAAAATACACCTCGCCGGCCGAAGTTACCCTCAATGCCATCTTCCTGAAAAAAGTCGAAGAGGGAGCTCCCGACACCACTCAGCGCGATCAGATCAGCACTGAATTGACGGCCGCAAACTTCGCCGAGATCGCCAAAAAGTATTCGCAATTGCCAGACGCCGCCCAAAGTCCGTTGCTGGGGACTTTCAAGGAAGGGGAATTGGCCCGGGACTTGGATGCGCAGGTGAAGAAGATGAAGGTCACCGAGATCTCGGGTTGGATCGACAGTGAATCGGGATGGTACATCCTCCAGCTTGTCCAGAAGGTGGACGCCCGCCTGCAGGAATTCACCCAGGTTCGTCAAGAGATCGAAATGAACATCCTCGAGGAAATGAGCAATGAAAAATTGGGTGCTTACATTGAACAATTGAAGAAAGAGAGCTACATCAAGATATACAAATCCTATCCGGAGAAATAGTCGGCCCGTTCAGGGGAGAAAGATACCGGCTTCCTTTAGAGCCGCTTTCTGTTGTTGGATGATTTCCAGGTTCTTGGCCATGGCCAGGCGCACCATCTCCTGAAAGAGGGAAAAATCGACCGCACGTTGCTCGGCGAATCCCTGGATTTCGACGATCCGTTCATCGATATTGGAGACGACATTCAGGTCCATATCAACCTGCGAGTCCTCTTCGTAGTCGAGGTCGATCAAGATTCCCCCCGTTCTCACTCCCAGGGAAACAGCCGCCAGGAAGGATATCTGAGGAAATTCGGGGATAATCTGTTCGTATACCAAGTGACGTAGGGCCAGGACAAGAGCCACCACCGAGCCATTCAGGGAAGCGCAGCGCGTGCTGCCGTCGGCCTGGATGACATCGGCATCCAGGGTGATCGTCCGTTCACCGATCGCCTTCATGGAACAGATGGCTCGCAAAGCTCGACCGACGAAACGTTGGATCTCACCGTGACGGTTGTTCACTTTCAGGCGCTCCCGGGAGACCCGCTGCTTTCCACACGATCCGGGAAGCATGGAATACTCCGCAGTAATCCATCCCTGACCGCTGTTTTTCATAAAGTGGGGAACCCGGTTATCGATGGTCGCCGTGCACACCACCCGCGTTTCCCCCTGTTCGACCAGGACCGATCCAGGTACCTGGCGAATATATCCGGGAGTGAATCGCAATGGCCGCAGTTCATCGTCCTTTCTGGACACTTTACGCATGAAGGTCTCCTCGTTTCGATTCTTTCCAGCGGTCGTGAAACCAGAGCCACTGCTCCGGAAACCGCCTGATTTTCTCTTCGATCAGGTTATACAGTGACTGGGTGACACCGCGGATATCCTCGTCCAGTTCGTTTTTCTTCAGATAACTGAGCTCGGGCTCGATCTCGATCAAGATGCGGTTGTTTTCATAATGAACCAGCAGGGGGACCACCGGGATATCCAGTTTAAGATGAATCTGAGCGATGGTCGTATTGGCGTAGGTCTGATGGCCAAAAAAATCGATCAATGTCCCTTCGCGCGCTACCGCGTGCTGGTCGATCAGAATAGCGACAATTTCATTGGCCCGGAGCAGTTCCAATATTCTCCGCAGCGATCGTTTCTTGTAAATCACCTGGGACCCGGCCCGCTCCCGGAACCGACACAGCTTTCCTTCCAGGCGGGGATTATCGAGCGGACGAGCAATACTGAACACCTTCCGACCCAGCTGTCGGGAAAAAACGAGAGGGATACACTCCCAGTTGCCAAAGTGGGCCGAAGCGAGGAGCACACCCTTGCCCTTCTGTAGAGCCTTCTCCACGTGTTCCATGCCGGTGGTAACGATCCGACTCAGGAATGAATCTGGATCTTTCCCCGCCAACAAGGGGGACAACTCTTGGATGACACCGAAAAAATGCCTGTAAACGGCGATTTCAAGTTTTTTTCGCTTCGCCTCCGATTTGTCCGGAAAGGCCAAATGTAGATTCCGTCCAACCACCCGTCGATGGCGCCGATCGAGTCCCCGCAGCAGGGAAACCATGATTTTCGACTGCATGGCGTGCAACCATCGAGGAGTGAAGCGGAGAACGAATAGAATCCCGCAAAATGTAAAATACTCAATCCAAATCCGGAATAAATCCTTTCTTTTTGGCATGCTCCATGATTAACCGGGTGATGTCGAGCTTCAATTGTATCTCATTTCGACTATAAAGAAAAGGATAATCATGGAGCGACCCGGAATCGAGGCGGACGAAGTCCTTTTCGCTGCAAACCAAGCAGCCGGCTCCGGAACGGCGTCGGGCTGCTTCCAGTTCATCCAGTTCCGCTTTGGAAAACCGGTGATGATCGGAAAACGCCCGGGTCCCCTTCAGCCCGAAGGATTGCAGATCGGAAATAAAACGGGTATTGTCACCCAGTGCCGAGAAAGCGAAGATGCCCGACTCGGGGGCCGGAACCGGTGTTCCATCGAAACGATGAAACCCGCTGATCCGGAACGAATAGGGTTCAGCCCGTACGTCCCGGCTTTTGAACGGGCTGCCTCCCAGAACCATGAGCAGGTCGGTAGCGGAAGCCAGAAACGGAAAATGCCTCAGGAAATAAAACGGTTGACCGGGATTGACCAGCATGATGCGGAAATCTTTCGCGATATGAGCTGACTGGAAACCGTCGTCGAGCAAAACGAAGCGGCGTCCCGACCGTTCTGCCTTCTGGAGCGATGCGATGCGATCCCGACCGATGATGACCTCCGCTTCGGGAAAGCGGCGTTTCAAGAGGCAGGCTTCATCACCGACATCGGCAGACTCATGGTCCGGTTGGACCACGGCTCCGGTTTTCTCCAGTCGCGAACGATAGCCTCTGCTGACAATGCTGAAGGGCTGACCGAGGCGGGTCAGGTCGGCGCCGATATGGATGATCAAAGGGGTTTTCCCGGTTCCGCCGAAGGCGAGGTTATCGATGGAGACGATAAACAGTGACGGAAAAATTCGCGGCCGCCGGGAGCGGAGCTTCCACTGAAAAAAAGCGGCGGTCTTGTACACCAGTGAGAATACATTGAGAACGGGTGCGGTCAAGCGCTGAATTGCCGGATTCTTTCGATCGTGCATGCCACCGATCCAAGGCGGGCTTGGACTTGATCCATGGCTCGCTTCCGGATCTCATCCCCGGGGATGGACCCGATCTCCTGAATCACCGAGAGAAATGCAGATCCATTCTCCACTCTCCGGTATACACCGACCTTCTCCAGGGCAGAGCCGATATCGGAAAAATTCTCGTAATGCTTCCCCCCGGCAATGGGTTTGCCCAGTGCCGCAGGTTCGAACAGGTTGTGGCCTCCGATCCGACGGCTGCAGGTTCCCCCCATCCAGACCAGATCAGCGATGCTCATAGTCTCCATCAGATACCCGATCTGATCGATGATGACCACATCACTCCGGCCATTTTTGGACAGTTCGCCGAAGCGGCGAAAGGTGACTCCCTCCTGCTGCAACCGGCGTTCAATCTCGCTGACCCGTTCCGGATGCCGGGGCGCTATAATGAAAGCAAAACGGTCGGCGGCGTGATGGATAACCGGGATGATCAAATCCTCATCACTCCGGTGTGAGGAAGCGATAACCACTTTCGGCCGGGAATCAGAATTGATCCCCAACCGTTCGGCAATCTCCCGGGGTCCTGGCAACCGGGATGCCTGTTCGGTCGCCTCATCGGCCTTGATGTGGCCGCATACCCAGATTCGGTCAGCCGGAATCCGCCATTCGAGAAACCGCTGCCGGTATCGTTCGGATTGAACGATCAACCCGTCCAACCCCTTCAGAAACCGGCGAGTCAATGGAGCGAAAACATTATATTTGCGGAAAGCCAGGTCGGAAATCCGGCCGTTGATCAGAAGCAGCGGCACCTGACAGCGGCGGGCGGTGGTAATCCAGTTGGGCCACAACTCCAATTCGTTGAAGAGGATCAGCTCCGGGTCGATGCGGCGCAAAAAGCGGCGGATGACGAAAGAGAAATCGAGGGGCGCCGGGATCACCTGGATCTCCGGATATTCCCGGCGGGCGAATTCATAGCCGGAGGGAGTGGTCACGCTCAGGACCACCCGTTTGCCGATTTTCTGGAGAGAATCGATCAATCCCTTGACGCTGCGGGCCTCCCCCACCGAAACCGAATGGATCCAGATCGGTTTATCTGCCCGCACTGTGCATTCGGGGGAAAATCGTCTGCGGATCAACTCCCGGTATTTCTTCCGGAACAGGTAGCGGATCCAGACGGGAAAGGAGAGGAGTAACACGCAGAGGTAGATGAGATCGATAACCACCATTTTCGGATTATATCACATCGGAAAAATGAGCGAGGGAGCTGAACCCCGGTGGGATCGACCAATTGACTTCACCCGAAGAACCCCTTACAATAGCCTTCATGAAGCAGACCACCAAAGCCGTCGTCCTGGCCGCCGGGAAATCGACCCGGATGAAATCGGCCAAAAGCAAGATCGTCCACACCATCCTCGGCAAGGAGATCATCAACTACCTTCTCGACAGCCTCGCCTCCTGCGGTGTCGCCGACGAAGACATCATTGTCGTCGTCGGCGAAAACAAAGAAGAGATCCAGCACGTGATCCACCGCCGCGTCACCTATACCGTACAGATCCCCCAGTTGGGAACGGCCCATGCGCTCCTCAGCGCCAGCGATTTTATCTGCAATTTTCATGGGGAGCTCCTCGTTCTGGTCGGCGACAACCCTTATATCACGGCTCAGGAACTGCAGCGGTTGATCGACCACCACCGCCGCACCCAGGCCGCCTGCACAATGATCTCCGCATTATTTCCCCATAAACCGCCTCCCTATGGCCGGATCGTCCGCCAAGCCGACAACCGGATCGCCGCCGTCATCGAGGAGATCGACGCCACCCCCGAGCAATTGTCGATCCGTGAAGTCAATTCCTCCTTGTACCTGTTCGACAACGCCATTGCTTTCCCCCACCTGGGACGCATCCGGAACCAGAACTCCAAAAAAGAGTATTATCTGACCGATATCGTTTCGCTGTTGACCGCTGACGGCTACCGGGTAGAGGCGATCCCGGCCCTCGATTACCACATCTCCATCGGCATCAACAACAAGTGGGAACTTCAGGAGGCGCAGCAGAAATTCTCCCGGTCGCTCATGGAAAAACTGGCCATCGAAGACGGCGTGACCATCCTCCAACCCGACTCGGTGACCATCGAGCATGGTACCTCGATCGGCATCGACACGGTCATCTATCCGTCGGTATATATCGGTTCCGGGACCCGGATCGGAAAAAACTGCCGCATCGGCCCCTTTGTCTACCTCCGCGATACCGTTGTCAAAGACGGAAGCGAACTGTCCTTCGTGAAACTCACGGGGAAGGGGGAATGAAATCCCATCCCTCCGGCGCTGCAAGCGCCGCATTCGTCTCACTCGGATGCTTCAAGAACACTGTCGACACAGAGGTCCTGGGCGGTTTCCTGGAGCAGCGGGGCATCTGCATGGTCTCCGCCTACGAGGAGGCCGACTGGCTGATCATCAACACCTGCGGTTTTATCCGCGATGCCAAGGAGGAGAGCATCGAGGAGATCCTCTCGGCCCTGGAGAAAAAAGAGGCCGGCGAGGTAAAAAAGGTCGCCGTTATCGGGTGCCTGACCGAACGCTACTTCGCCGATATGCAACGGAACTTTCCCGGCATCGACCTCTTCTGGGGGGTCAACGACCTGGAAGGGCTGGCCGGACAGATCGCCGGTGCTGTGCCCGCTCCCTACAGCGGGAAAGAACTCTTTCTCTATTCCCACGAACACCGGCGCATCCATACGACCACTCCGAACTCCGCCTTCATAAAAATTTCCGAGGGCTGCGACATGAGCTGCACCTTCTGCGCCATCCCGACCATCCGCGGTCCGTTCCGCTCCCGCCCGATCGATTCGATCCGCCGGGAGGCGGAAGGGTATCGGAGTTGGGGGGTCAGCGAGTTGAACCTGATCTCCCAGAACTCGACCCATTTCGGCATGGACAGGGAGCAGCATCAGTTGCTGCCAGAATTACTCAAGGAGGTCTCCCGCATCGGATTCCCCTGGATCCGCGTCCTCTACCTGATGCCCGAGGAGGTGACGGGAGAGATCATCGCCGCCTTTTCCCATCCCGGCGTCATCCCCTATTTCGACCTTCCTTTCCAGCATGTCGTCCCCGCGGTCCTGAAACGGATGGGGCGGTCCGGGAATCCGGAAAAGGCCTTGGCTTTGATCGAATCGATCCGCCGGCAATTCCCGGAAGCAGTCATCCGTTCCTCCCTGATCGCCGGCTTCCCGGGCGAAACCGAGGCCGATTTTTCCCGTCTGCTCGAATTCGTGGACGCTTCGGGCATCGAGTATATCGGCGTGTTCGCCTACTCCGACGAGGAGGGTACCCTCGCCTGGACTCTCCCTGAAAAGCTCTCCATCGAAAAGATCGAGGAGAGATGGTCTCGGTTGGAAGAACGGGCGGAACTCAACCTCCAATCCTTTCGCCGGCGCTTGAAAGGTTCACTTCAGGAGTTTTTGCCGCTGGGCCCGTGGACGGCTCGAACCACCATCGGCCGCATCCGTTCCCAAGCACCTGAGATCGATGGATTGACCGAAATCACGGGAAAATTTTCGGGCGACTATGCACCCCGCCCTATACGCATCTCCGGTCTGGTCGATGACCTGTTACGCGGACGCCCGGACAAACCGGTCAAGAAACAGTCTACTCGACGAAAGCCTTAAACACGAAAGTATAGGTGGTCTTGATATTGTTCTTCCGGATCGGGATGACGACCTTGTAGATCAGATCCTTGTTCTTGATGGCTTCGAATTCCTCGTCCGACAACCTGTCCGCATAGATCGGCTCGACCGACCAGCCCTTTTTGCCGAGGGCCAGGTGTTCGAGCGGAACCACTGTGCCGTCGGTCTTCGCCTCCGGCTCCACGGTCAACACCTTTCCAGAACTGGAGTGGACGACGCGGGAACTGATATTATCCGCATTGACGAAACTGACCTCCTCCCATTGGATCACCAATGCCGTCTTGGATCTGTTGGTCAGCTCGAAACTGAAACCGTCGGTCTGGGGAGCCCAGGAAATGGCCAGGTTGGCATCGGCATAAACGCCATCCTCACCGATCTTCCCATCGACCTTCAGCTTCGGATTGACAGTGACCTTGTCCAGTTTGAGAAAAAGCGTCTCCTTGGCCATCAGGCCGACGCAGCAGACGATCATCAAAGCCAATACAACGAGTTTCTTCATGAATCCCTCCTAAGCCAGGCAAACATGCCAGCATTGTACTGCGTTCGATCGATCATTTGCAACTCCAGTATAATTCCAGAATTCTTTCAGAATTCTCATATTGCCATAATCAGCAAAAAAGTGTAGAATATACTCTAATTTCCAGTGAGGAGGATTCCGACATGGCGAAAATTTGTGAAATCTGCGGCAAAAAACCGATATACGGTAGCAATGTCAGCCATTCCCATAAAGTGACCAACCGGCGCTGGGAGCCCAATATTCAGAAGGTGAAGGCCAATATCGAAGGGGAAATCCGCTCCATCAAGGTTTGCACCCAATGCATCCGCGCCGGGAAGGTGCAGAAAGCGGTCTGACTCTCCTCGGATGCCCGTTCTCCGGGAAAAATTCATCAAGGCCAAACGGATTGGTGCCACCGGCTGTAGCCAAGCTGCCTTCGCCAATATCATCATAGCCGTATTCGGACCTAACAACACCCTGCACTGGATCCGGAGCCACCTTGCTGACCAATTATAAGGTCGTCATCCAGTTCGACGGCACCGACTTCTGCGGCTGGCAGTACCAAAAACAGGACCACCCGACCATCCAGGCCGAGATCACCCGCGTGCTGCAGATCATCGCCAAGAAAAAAATACTGGTCACCGGATCGAGCCGGACCGATGCCGGCGTCCACTCCCTGGGGCTGACTGCCAATTTCCATCTCCCCATCGCCATCCAGGCCGCATCGCTCCAGCGGGCGATGAATTCCCTGCTTCCCGATGAAATCCGCATCGTCTTCTGCGAAGCGGCCGACAAATCATTCAACGCCCGCTTCGGGTCGAAGGGAAAAACCTACCAGTACCGCATCTTCTTCGGCCAGGTGCCATCGCCGCTCGATAGCCGGTATTACCATCATATCCCCTACCCGCTCGACCTGACCGCCATGCGCCGTTCCCTGAAACACTTCAAAGGGGAAAAGGATTTCACCTCCTTCACTTCGGGCGAAACCGACCGCCACAAGATCCGCTGCATCGACCGGATCACCATGAAGGTGAAAGGCGAAGAGATCCTCTTCACCGTATCGGGAAAGAGCTTCCTACGCTACATGGTCCGCAATATCATCGGCACGATCATTGATGTCGGCCGCGGCAAGATCGCCGCCGAAGAGATTCCCGGTATTTTCGCCGCCAAGGACCGCCGCCGTGCCGGGCAGACGGCACCGGCCAAGGGGCTCGTACTGGTGGAAGTCTTCTATTGACACCCGCCCCCTTGACAATCGCTCTGGTAGCCACTAAGATACGATATTCCGAATAAATAAGACCAAACAGGAATCAACATGAAAACCATCATTCACCCGACAGCCATCGTCGACAGTGCCGCCCGCATCGGCGATCAGGTCACCATCGGGCCCGGCACCATTGTCGAGGCAAACACCGAAATCGGGTCCGGCACCCGGATCGACGCCTATGCCCGGATCGCCACCGGAGCGCGGATCGGGAAAAACTGCCACATCTTCCATGGGGGGGTGGTCAGTGAGCTCCCCCAGGATCTGAAATTCCAGGGCGAAGAGACGGTGGCGATCATCGGTGATCGTACCATGCTGCGCGAATATGTGACCATCCACCGCGGCACCGCCAACCGGAAAAAAACGCAAGTGGGCTGCGACTGCCTGCTCATGGCCTACAGCCACGTGGCCCACGATTGCCACGTCGGCGACCATGTCATCATGGCCAACTCGGTCCAATTGGGGGGGCATGTGAGCATCGACGATTATGCCTACATCGGCGGCATGACCGGCGTCCACCAATTCACCCATATCGGCAAACATGCCTTCATTGGAGGCGGATACCGCTGCGTCCAGGATGTCCCTCCATATATACTGGCCACCGGAGAACCTCTCAAGTTTTCCGGCTTGAACGTCGTCGGTCTGCGCCGACGGGGTTTTTCCAAGGAGACGATCGAAATGTTGAAGGAGGTCTACCGGTTGATCTACCGATCCGATTTCAATATATCCCAGGCAGTTGAGCAGATCCGCTCCGCTTTCGAGGAAACTGAAGAGATCCGGGAAGTGGTCTCCTTCATCGAACATTCTCAGCGCGGTATCGTCTATTGATCAGCCGGAACAGCATTTTTTCCGATAATGAAAAACCATAAAAGAAATAAAAATCAGAATTATTTGCTTTTCTCTATTAAAATCAGGTATAATGGTAAATATTTGAGTTGGTGAATCGTCAGGCTGATGAGAATTCAACACGAGATGTACAATCCCTGTTTCGTCGCTTTCAAGGCTCGGTGATGGGGATACTGACGTGAAATTTTCCCGCCCCATTCACAAAACCAAAGCTCAAATCGGAGGATTTTAATGAACATCTATGTTGGAAACCTTTCCTGGGAAACCACGGAAGAAGAACTGCGCGCTGCCTTTGCGGAACACGGTGAGGTCACCTCGGCCCGGATCATCAACGACAATTTCACCGGCAAATCGAAGGGCTTCGGCTTCGTCGAAATGGCGGAGAAATCAGCAGCCGTGGCTGCCATCCGTGCCTTGAACAACAAGGAAATCAAAGGCCGTCCGTTGAAAGTGAATGAAGCCAGACCCAAAGGCGAAGGCGGCACCGGTGGCGGTGGTCGCGGCGGCAGTTCTCGCTGGTAAGACACAAGAAAAATCCCAAGGCCGGCCCGAAAGGGTCGGCCTTGTTTCTTCTCACCTCATCCATTTCCGGATGATTTCAAAAAAAACTACCGCTATATTTTTCTACTGAAAAACGGGGGCAAAGTTATTTCCCGGAACTGAGCAAACATCCTTGCAAACCGGTTATCCCGGACTTAAAATAGGGCCAGGAGCAACCATGAGCCGAAAACCGTTTTTTCTATTTTTTCTACTGTGTGTTGTCGCCATTTTCGCCGCCGGAAGGGAAGGATATTACCGTTTCCCGTCCCTTCACGGCGATACCATCGTCTTCACCTCCGAGGGTGACCTCTGGTCTGTGCCGGCTGGCAGTGGCATCGCCCAGCGGCTGACCACCCATCCCGGTCAGGAAACCAGCCCCGCCATTTCTCCCGATGGCAAACAAATCGCCTTTCTCGCCCAGTACGAGGGGCCAACCGAGATCTACACCATGCCAATTACCGGCGGCCTCCCGGTCCGCCGGACATTCACCGGCCAGGTCGCGACAGTGTCCAGTTGGGCTGCTCCCGAGACAATCCTCTTCAGCACCCAAAAATATTCCACACTCCCCAACACCCAGCTGGTCAAACTCGATATCACCAGCGGCCGGGAAACAATCCTCCCCCTTGCTCAGGCCAGTGAGGGAGTAATCGATCCAACCGGAAAAACCCTTTATTTCACCCGGCTCCCCTTTCAAGGCAGTTACACCAAGCGCTACCGGGGCGGCACTGCGCAAAACCTATGGAAATTCATCGACGGGTCCACTGAAGCCGTCCCACTGACCATGGATTACCCAGGCACCAGCAAAAGCCCGCTGCTCTGGCAAGATCGACTCTATTTTCTATCCGACCGGGACGGTATCATGAACCTTTGGTCGATGGGACTGGACGGAAAAAACCTCAAGCAACATACCTTTCACAAAGAATTCGACGCCAGTTCCCCATCGCTCCAAAACGGCCGCATCGTCTACCAATTAGTATCCGACCTTTATCTCTACGATATTGCCAGCGGGAAAACCTGCCCCATCAAGATTCAGCTTGCCTCGGATTACGATCAGATGCGAGAAAACTGGGTGAAGGAACCGATGACCTACCTCACCTCCGCCCACATCTCTCCTGAGGGCGATCGGCTGCTCCTGACCTCGCGGGGCCAGGTTTTTTCGTTTCCGGTCCAGCAGGGAAGACAGGTCCGCCTCACCCGCAGGGAGGGGATCCGGCGCCGTAGTGCCCGGTTCTTCCCCGATGGTAAACAGGTGCTTTTCCTCGCCGATGAATCGGGGGAATGGGAATTCTACCGCTGTCCGGCCGACGGCACCGGCTCAACTGAAATACTCAGTACCGGAGCCCAGGTGCTCCGCTTCGACGGTCTCCCTTCGCCTGACGGCCAGTGGATCGCTTTCGCCGACAAGGACAACCGCTTGTGGCTGCTCGATCTGCGCATCGGCAAAACCAAACAAATCGCCTCCTCACCCAACGGTATGCCCAGCGATTTGAGCTGGTCCCCCGATAGCCGCTGGCTCGCCTTTGTACAAGCGGCCGACAATCAGTTCAATCAGATCATGCTCCACCAGGTTGCCGAAGGCCGCAGTCTGGCCATGACCGGTGACCGCGTCGACTCCTTCAATCCCGTCTGGAGCCCCGACGGGAAATGGATCTATTTTCTTTCTGACCGCTTCTTTGAAAGCGTCGTCGGCAGCCCCTGGGGACCGCGTCAACCTGAACCCTATTTTGCGAAAACCACCAAACTGTACGCCGCCGCCCTGACCGATGGACTGATATTCCCCTTCGCCGCCGATACCGAGTTCGCTCCTCCTACCACTGAAAAAGGTGCGATTTCACCATCTCAAAAAAAGGGAAAAGAAAAAAAAGCGGTGATCATCGACGAGGCTGGCCTGAGCGGACGTATCCTGGAAGTCCCGATCCCGGCCGGGAGCTACGGCGACCTGGCCATGACCGAGAAGGTCATCTTCCTCAGTGACACCGATCCCGGATCCCGCGGCAGCGGCCGCCTCCTGGCCCTGGAGATCACCAACAAGAAACCCCAAGCCAAGACTCTCGTCGAGGGGATCCAAAGTTTCGAGCTCGCCGCAAACGGGAAAAAGATACTGATCACCAAGGAACGCGCATTTTACGTCATCGATGCCGGCACCCAACCTCCCGGCCAACTGAACGAGAAACGGGTCGACTTGTCCCGCTGGATGTTGTCCATCGACCCCCGGCACGAGTGGAAACAGATGCTGGTCGACGCCTGGCGCATGGAACGCGACTACTTTTATGACCGGAATCTTCATGGCGTCGATTACCACGGCCTGCTCAACCGCTACCTCCCCTTCCTCGACCGGATCAGTGACAGGTCCGAATTGAATGACCTGATGGCCCATTTGGTTGGGGAACTCTCGGCTCTGCACACCTTCGTTCGCGGCGGCGACATCCGCCGCGGCAGCGACGACATCCAGGCCGGATCGCTGGGCGCACTCCTGCAACGGGACGATTCCCAGGGCGGATACCGTATCGCCCACATCTACCGCGCCGCCCCCGAATATCCGGAAAAACTCTCCCCGCTTGCCCAACCACTGTTGCCAGTGGCCGAGGGCGACACCATTCTCACCATCAACGGTACATCCGTTCTCGATGTCCCCGATCCCCACTTGTTACTCCGCAACACCGCCGGACAACAGGTGTTGCTTGAGGTCAAGGGGAAAGTCGACGGCCGGGTCCGGCGCCTGATCGTCTTTCCGATTCCGATCGCTCAGGAAGGCGATCTGCGCTACGAAGAGTGGGAATACACCCGCCGGATCGAAACCGAACGGCTCGGAGGGGGAGAGATCGGGTATGTCCATCTCCGCGCCATGGGCGGCGGCAACTATTCAGAATGGGTGAAGAACTTCTATCCGGTCTTTAACCGCAAGGGATTGATCATCGACGTCCGTCACAACCGAGGCGGCAACATCGACTCCTGGATCCTGGGAAAACTGATGAGGAAAGCCTGGTTCTTCTGGCAACCGCGGGTGGGCGCCCCCTCCTGGAACATGCAGTATGCTTTCCGCGGCCATATGGTCGTTCTCTGCAACGAACGGACAGCATCGGATGGCGAAGCATTCGCAGAGGGATTCCGCCGGCTGGGCTTGGGCAAGGTAATCGGCACCAGGACCTGGGGCGGTGAAATCTGGCTCTCCTCCAGCAACACTCTGGTCGACCGGGGGCTGGCCTCAGCTGCCGAAACGGGGGTATACGGACCCGACGGGATCTGGTTGATCGAGGGGCACGGAGTCGACCCTGATATCGTCATCGACAACCTCCCCCATGCCGCCTTTCAGGGGAAAGACACCCAATTGGAGGCGGCGGTCCGGTTCCTGCAGGAAAAGATCAAAGCCGAACCGATCGAAGTGCCACCGGCCCCGCCTTATCCGGACAAACGGTTTCCCCGCAAGGGAAACTGAGACCTTCGCTCATCCACCCGGTCGCTCGCCCCGAGCCACGAAACCGTCGTCGGCATCGTCCCGTTTCATCGTCCCCAATTGCCGGAACATGGCCTTCATGTCATGCAATCCACCGATGGTGAACCAGATGACTACAACCACGGAAACCGACAGATAGGCATAAACATAGATTTTCCAGAATTCCAACCAGGCGGAGTCCGAAGCCGGATGGAGCAGGTTGTAGACAGTGCCGAGGATGAATACGATCAGACCGCAGAGAATCCAGGCATAGGAGAGAATATAGATCAGCCTGTCACCGCCGGTGAATTCCCGCCCCATCCCCAGCATCCTCCAGCCGCGGGCGGGAACCGCAATAGGCGCCTGGGTTTCCGCGGTGAAGGCATGCTCGCCCCGGTGGAGCAGTTTATCCAGATCGAAGCGGCGGTGTTTCCCCCCGAGCAGGGAAACCAGGATATAGACGAGGGTGGAGGTCACCATAGCCATCCCCCAAAACCATTGACCATTGATTGGAAAATCGGGGAACCGGTCATTGAGGATTATCCCGGCAACGGCGACGGTCGAGCCGGTGATCAATGAGCTCCAGGCGGCTACCGTCGTGCCCCGCCGCCAGTAGAGGCCCCCGATGATCACAGCGCCTGAGCCACCGACGAAGATCGCTCCGGTTATGGCAAAAAAGAGATAGATATGTTCCGTCTGCCGGAAAAAAAGGCTGAACAGGTAAATGAACGCGGCAACGCCAACGATCGCCAGACGCAGCAAGAGCAAGTGCTGCTTGGGCGCAAAGGGTTTCTTGCGGAAAGGCATGACCACATCCTGAATGAAAATACTCCCCCATGAGTGGAGATAGCTCTGGGTACAGCCGATGAAAGCGGAGAGCATCATGGCGGCGAAAGCCCCGAGCAGCCCGACGGGCAGAAAAAACCGCAGAGCCAGGGGTGTGCGCAGTTGGCTCTGCACTTCGACGTTGGTCACCGATTGCAGCACCTCCCCCACCCGGGCCGATACTCCGGAAAAATCGGGGTGGCGCAGGATGGTGAAAGCGATGATGGGGATGAACATCAGGAACAGGTTGCGGGGGAAATTGCGCCAGTTGCTGAGCACCTGGGCCATCTTTGCCTCGTGAGCGCTCTTGGCCGAAGCGTTGTAGGCCTGCGTCCCCTGCCAGGACATGGTATTATAAATCAGGCCGATCAAGCCAATCAGAAAGAACCAGAAATTAAAATCCTCCACACGCCCCGAGTGGAACGGGTGATGCAGCGACGCATCGGCCGGAACCGTGGCCAACGCCTGGGAAATCTGACTCCACTTGACCCGGGTCAAACTATAGAGGATCAAGATCACGAAAACGATATTGGAATAGGCCCCCTGGATGAAATCGGCGATGATCACCGCCACCTGTCCTCCCGAAAAGACAAAATAGAAAGTGACCAGTAGCAGCAACGCCATCAGGGTGGCATAGGTGGACCAGGTGATGCCGATGAAACCGAAGGTCGGAGGAAGGCCCAGATAATAGATGAAAAACCGGGTGCTGACCGCCGGAAAGATCCCAAAGTTGATGATCCCGGATCCAAAGGCAAGGATGCCGGCAAAGACGCGAAAGCGGCGGCTGTAGCGAATCTCGAAAAACTGGGCCAGGGTCAGGCAGCGGGTCTGGCGAAAACGGTAAACAACCCAACCCGAGACCGAAATGAGGAGGATGGCGACTGCCATGAACAGTTCCCACCACTTCAGGCAGAATCCCGATTTAAAAAACATCTCGAACTCGCCTACCACGGTGATGGCTCCGAGCATGGCCATCCCCAGGGCGACGCTGATCAGATAGCGGCCGGCGGCGCGGCCGGCGGCGAGGAAGTCGCTGACACTGCGCATATATTTCCGGCTGATCAGGACACCGTAGACCATAAACAGAAAAACCACAGATAAAATCGTCCAGTCGAGCCAATGGTGCATTGGTCATCCTCCTCGCAGTCAGGAAATCCCATTATACAGAAACCAAAACAAGAAAAATACAATCTCCTTTTTCATACAACAAGCGGTGGATAAAATGGATGACATGTATGCCCACTACTTATCTTGGGTTGAGTCGGGAGCGGGCCTGGCCCCTCTCTCCTTTAGGCGATGTCGAGTGAGCCGAAAAAACGGTCAGGCTAGCCGAGTCTGGGCAACGAGTTCGGCGACGGTGGTGAAAGCCAGGCCGACACAGGTGTCAGCGGCTCCGTAGTAGATGAACAAGCGGCTCTCGGCGGCGGCGAATCCATCGGCATCTATCGTCTCGGCGATCAATCCCGAGGGGAAAACGACATTGGCGACCTGGCCGGCCAATTCATAGGACTCGCGCGGTTCGAGAATGTTGTATGGACAACGGCCGAGGACCTTACTGGGATCGGCCAGATCAAGTAGCATCACCCCGGCCTGGTAGATGAAGATCGAGGAGAGGTGCGTGGCCACGCCGTGGTAAAGGTGAAGCCAACCATGACGGGTTTTCAGCGGCGGCGGGCCAGAACCGATCAACTCGTCCCAGAAATGGAACCGTCCGGAGATCAGCGGTGCCACAGGCCGCCAGGCCAGCAAATCGTCCGATTCGGCCAGCCAAATGGTGTTGCCGGTGGTAGGGCCGCCCTGCAGGGCGATCCGGTTAGGCCGCTCCAGCCGGAGATAGCGGCCGCCGATCTTTTCGGGAAAGAGAACACCGTTGCGGGTATCTTCGCCCGAAGTGAGACCTAGAAATTCGTAACTTCGAAAATCGCGGGTGGCGCCCAGACCGAGGCGGCAGCCGGCATCCATGTCCATCGCGAACATGATGTAAATCGTGTCACCCAATCTGGTCAGGCGGGCATCGTAAAGGTGGTAGATCGGGTCGGCTATCGTTTCGATCCCCGAAAAATAGACCGGCTGGGGAAAAACCTGAAAGTGGATCCCGTCGGGGCTTTCTGCCGTCAGAAAATAGGTCTGCCGCCCCCGGTTCTGCACCCGCAACATGAGGAGATAGCCTTCCTGCCATCGTATTGCGCCGGGGTTAAAAACCGAGGTAACATCGTGCAGATGAGGTGGAATTTCAGGGATATCACGTCGGGTCAGAATCGGATTCCTTTCGTAGCGGATCATGAAGTCGCTCCCCCGGCTCCCGATTCCTTCTTACCCATGATTACCTTCACGGAGCAGAAGTCCTTTCCGGTCGGGACAATCAGGTTTCCCTGTATCGGCTGACCATCGACCTGAACCTCTTTGACACCCCGTTCCAAGCCAGCCGAATTATCGACCATGATCTCGTACTTGGTACCACGGAACCTTCGGCTGACCTTGAAAAACGGCCAACTGCTCGGGATCACCGGATCGATCTGCAACCCCTGGAAAGTGGGACGAATGCCGAGGAAAAAGTCGATCATCACCCGGTACATCCACGCCGCCGTACCGGTCTGCCAGGAATGGCTGGCCATACCGGCAGTCGGGTGCTCGTCGCTGGTCACATACTGCGGGTAAACGTAGGGTTCAGACTGATAAACAGCCGAGTCGATCGCGGCCGGTACCGTTTCCTGGTAGTATTGAAAGGCCCTTGATCCCCTTCCCAGCATACATTCAGCGAGGATCGCCCAGGTGACGGGGTGGAGAAAGACGGCGGCGTTCTCCTTCTTACCTGGAACGCAGCGGGTGACCAAGCCGATGGTGGTATCGATCTGGCGGAAGGCGGGAGCGCAAATCTTGGGGCCGAAGGGGGTGTTCAAGTGAGAATAGGCGCTATCCATCGCCTTTATCAGGCGTTCCGGATCGCCAATTGCGGCGATCACGGCCCACGATTGGGCATTCAGAAAGATCCGCCCGTATTGGTTTTCATGAGAACCGATGCGACGGCCGCCGGAACCGAAGGCACGGATGAACCAGTCACCGTCCCAGGCATGCTCGTCCAGGGCAGAACGGATCCGGTCCCGCAACGGACGCACCCGGTCACTGAAGAGATGGGCACCGAGCCAATCGAAAAGTTCGAGAAGCCGGTTGAGCATGGCCACATAGAACATACCGCCCCATACACTCTCGCCGCCCTCGTCGCCGCCGATATAATCGAGGGTGTCGTTCCAGTCACCGCGTCCGAAAATAGGCAATGAGCGGTCTCCCAACCGGTTTTCGGCGAAATCCACCACCGCCAGCAGGTGATCGAGGATCGGCTTGGCTTCCCCATCGACAAAGGGTTCCATCTGGTCAAGTACCTCGACCGCTCCCGTTTCCCGGATGTATTCCGTCACCGCCAGAATGAACCAGAGCGGGTCGTCGCAATGTTCCGTGGTCTCCCCCTGGCCGTCGCGATAAAAATGGTGATAGACCCGGCCGTCGGTGAACATCTGCCGAGCCAACAAAGCAATCCGCTCCCGCACCAGTTCCGGGTCGGAGATGGTCACGGCCAAAATGTCCTGGGCCGTATCGCGGAAGCCCCGGCCCCTTCCGATCCCCCAGTAATAAAAGCTGGCTAGCCGGCCGACATCGAAGGCCACCCGCGCCTGGTAGGGAGTCCAATAATTGAGAAAGGTGTTCAAATCGCGGTCAGGTGTATCGACACGGACATTATTCAGTATTTTATCCCAGTGTTTGTGCACTTCACCAAGCGCCACTTCGGCCGCGGCTGACGACCGACAGGCATTGGCCATCTCCGCTTTGGTCTCCTCGAAGGTCTCCTTGGGGATCACCCCCAGACAGAAAACCACCTCCGCCGATTCATTCGGCCGCAACTCCATATCGACCCGTAAAGCACCGACAGTATTTCCGAAGTCGGTGATCAGGTTACTGAGGTTGTCTTTGCGCAGGGCTTCCGGATTGGACTCGTTGTGAAACGGGCCGATGAACCGCTCGCGCAGGGTTTCAAAACCGCGAACCGGCAACGACGAGGTCAGGAATGCCACCTGGTCCCACTCCTTGTTCTCCTGCTGCTGGGTGCCTCCGGTTTCGGTCACCCAATAGGTCTTGGTGGCGAAGAGGGCATTGATCTCCCGCTCGAACCAGACCCGGTTGAAATGCTGGTCATCGCACTGGTTGATCAGGTCGATCAGGGCATGCCCCAGGCAGAATTCGACATAGGCATATATGGCCAGGCTGCGTTTCCGCGGCGACCGGTTCTCCAATTTCACTTTCCAGACTTCCATATTCCGGTCGGGAGGAACGAAAAAAACCGCTGAACCGGCGATTTCATCGACCCGGGAATCGGCCCGGGTATACCCCAGGCCGTGGATCACCCGGTAATTTTCCGGGAGCTTTCCCACCGGCTGCCAGGTCAGGCTCCAATATTGGCCAGTGGTCCGGTCCTTGACATAGATGTATTTCCCGGGACGGTCGACCGGGACATCATTGATACGGTAGCGGGTGATCCGGCCGTGCAGGGGTGATTTCAGGTAACTGATGCCGCCACCGTGATTGGAGATGGTGGCGAAATAGTCTTGGTTGTAGAGGTAATTGATCCAGGGGCGGGGAGTGACGGGATTCTCAATGATGAATTCCTTGCCGTCGGAACTGAATCGGCCGAATTGGGACATATCTCACTCCTTTGATTGGTCTTCACCCCGATTCTATCACACCATTCCCCCATTTTCCGAGGGGGTTCGGCACGATCCGTCTGGATCAGGAACGGCCGTTGTAGCGGTCGATGGCCTTGAGCAGGATCTGGCCGGCCCGTTCCAATTTATGGGTTTCGAGCACATAGGCCAGTCGGACCTCCTGGAGCCCTTTCCCGGGAGTCGAGTAGAACCCGGCGCCGGGAGCGACCATCACCGTTTCTTGGTTGTCCTGGAAATCGGCCAGCAACCAGCGAGCGAAATCGTCGGCATCGGCCACCGGGAGTTTGGCCATAATGTAGAATGCTCCCTCCGGCTTCTGCAGGATTACGTCCGGGCGGGAGGTGAGGATGGCATAAAGTGTATCGCGGCGTTGCTGGTATTCGTCCATGACGCCGCGGAAATAGGTAAGGGGCAGGCCGTACGCACCGATGGCTCCGATCTGCTCGAGGGTGGGTGGGCACAGACGGGCCTGGGCGAACTTCAGGACCGCTTTCATCACCTCGTCGTTTCGTGAGATGACGGCACCGATGCGGGCGCCGCAGGCCGAGTAGCGTTTGGAGATGGAATCGACGACGATGGCCTTGTCCTCCAAGCCGGGGATCTGGAGAACGCTGAAATGAACCTTTCCATCATAGGTGAATTCCTTGTAGACCTCGTCGGCGATCAGGAACAGATTGTGTTTCCGCGCCAGTTCACCGACGGCGCGGATTTCTTCAGGAGTATAGACGGTGCCGGTGGGGTTATTGGGAGAACAGAGGAGAATGGCCCGGGTACGTTCGGTGATCCGCTTTTCAAATTCCTCGATCGACGGCAGATGGAATCCCTTCTCGGCCAGGGTGGTCACGGGGACGATTGTCAGCCCGGAAAGTGAGGCATAACCGTTGTAATTGGTGTAAAACGGTTCGGGGATGATGATCTCGTCGCCCGGATCGGCGACGACATTGAAGGCGAAGGCGATCGCCTCGCTGCCGCCAGTGGCGATAACGATGTTCTTCTTTTCCAGAGAGATCTGGTAATTACGGAAATAGCTGACCATTGCCTCCTTGAGCGGATCCAGACCGTCGGACGGTCCATATGAGAGGACCTTGTCCTCATAGGCGCAAACCCGCTTCATGAAAACATCTGGGGTAACGATATCGGGTTGACCGATATTGAGATGATAGACCTGTACCCCCCGCTTTTTCGTATCCAACGACAGCGCCGCCAGCTTGCGGATGGGAGATTCCTGAATGTGCCGAGCCCGGTTCGAGAGTTTCATGCATCCTCCAAATTTTACAGAAGGGGATATTATACTGGATCTGCGTCGCCATTGACAACCACACCCAATTCTGATATTGGATAAGGACATGACAGTTGGAAAACGGTTGCTTCCTTTCCCCCTGGTCATCTTGATTTTCTATTGTCTGATTCTTCTGATCTTGATCCTCCTATTGCAGAATTTTCCCCGCTTCATGGCCCCCATCCTGTTTGCCGGAGTCACTGCCTATATCTTCAATCCGCTGGTGAACTGGGTGGAAAAAAAGACCCGCTGGAACCGAACCCTTCTCACCAGTATTCTGATCCTGCTTTTGGTATCGGCATTCGTTCTCATGATCGTCTTCATCATCCCCTACCTGATCGAGCAGAGTCAGCGGGCTGCCCACCGCCTCCCATCGCTCATGGACCAGATCGAACTGAAGCTTCATAAATTCGATTACTTCCTGCAAAACTCCTTCCCCGATTTCACCAACAAGATCAACCTGGCCCAGGAGATGGAGCGGACCATCCAGAAGTTCACCGCCGGTATATCCAAACGCCTGCTCGATCTCTTCTCCGGGTTGTACGACCTGGTCTTGTCACTGATCTTCATGATCCTCCTGCCCCTCTTCTCCTTTTATCTGATCCGGGACTCAGGCAAGATCAGGGAAAACCTTCTCTCTCTCGTACCGCCGCAATACCGTGAACAGGTGATCGCCAAGGGCCAGGAATTGAACAGAGCCCTGGGCCGGTTCATCCGTGGGCAGGTGATCGTTGTTTTCATTTTAATCGTCCTCTACACCACCGGTTTGTCCCTGCTCAGTGTCCCCTTTGCCCTGGTGATCGGCATTTTCGCCGGCATCGGCGACATCATCCCCTATTTCGGAACCATCATCGGCCTGATCGCTTCCCTGGTCTTCACCCTCGTCGAATTCCAATCGCTGGAAAAAATCATCCTGGTCATCCTCCTCTTCGCCGTAGTCAAGGGGAGTGAAAACTGGTATTTCTACCCGAAGATCGTCGGCCGGGAGATCGGCCTCCACCTCCTTTGGGTTCTTGTATCGCTGATCTTCTTCGGGCAGTTTTTCGGATTCTGGGGACTGGTGGTGGCCATACCGGCGGCGACCCTGTTTCGCGTATTCTTCGGCGATCTAATGAAATACTACCGGAAAAGCGCTTTTTATCAGGGAAACGCCCCTCCGGAATGAACGACCTCCTCGACTACTCCCTGTCCGATCTAACCACCGAAATGACCGGAGCCGGCTTCCGCCCCTTCATTACCCGCCAAGTATTTCAATGGATTTACGACAAGGGCGAGATCGAGGTCGACCGATGGACGAACATCAGTTTGACTTGTCGAAGCTGGTTGCGAGACCATTACCGCCTTGGATCGCTGATGGTAACCAATACACTCCGGGATGACGAGGGGACGGCCAAATTCGCCTTCCGCCTGCCGGATGGAGAAAAAATCGAGGCGGTCCTGATCCCCGAGAAGAATCACCACACCTTCTGTCTCTCGACGCAAGCGGGCTGCCCGCTGAATTGTCGCTTCTGCGCCACGGGGAGGATGGGCTTCCGTCGCAACCTGAGCAGCGGAGAAATCCTGGCGCAGATTCTCCACCTGAAGCGGACTCTTGCTTTGCCGGAGAGGCGGATCAACCTCGTTTTCATGGGCATGGGAGAGCCGCTGCTCAACTACGAAAACCTGGCCAAAGCCCTGGCCATCATCACCGCCCCCGACGGCTTCCACATCTCCCCGCGCCACGTCACTGTTTCCACGGCCGGCATCCTGGCCGGGATATGTCAGTTGGAAAAAGACTTTCCTCTGGTGAAGATCGCCCTTTCCCTGAACGCCGCCACTGGCCAGGCGAGGACGGAGATCATGCCAATCACCAAAGCTGAGCCACTGGAGCCGATTCTCAGCTATTTCCGCCGGCAGAAACGGCGTCACCGGATCACCTTCGAATACATTCTGATGGCCGGCGTGAACGATTCAGACACCGATGCCTGGAATCTGACCAAGCTGTTGCGCGGGATTCCCGCCAAGATCAACCTCATCCCGTTCAACCCCTTCGCCGGTTGCGAATTTCGAACCCCAAACGAGGAGCGGATCAATGCATTCCAGGCAATTCTGCTGAAGCGGGATTACACCGCCGTGGTCCGCTGGTCCAAGGGCCGCGGCATCGGCTCCGCCTGCGGCCAGTTGGCGGGAGGAAGGGAAGAGCCCACGACCCCTTCCAATTGACCTTTCATCTTCTTTTGTTTGCATCCGGCTCCCCTTCCGCATATAATACGGGCATGTACACCTTCGAGGAGATTCGTGAAAAACTGCGCGACCGGACCGTCGGCATCGCCGGCTGCGGGGGCCTGGGGTCGAATTGTGCAGTGGCCCTGGCCCGGACCGGAATCGGCGGCCTGGTGATCGCCGATTTCGATCAGGTTTCCCTGGCCAACCTCAACCGCCAGTATTTTTTCCGCGACCAGATCGGCCAGAACAAGGCCCTGGCCCTGCGGGACAACATCCGCCGCATCGACCCCGATGTCCGGGTGATCGCCCACGATATCAAGCTCGATGCTGCCGCCATCATGCGCGTATTCGCCGAGTGTGACGTCATCGTCGAGGCGTTCGACCTGGCTGAAATGAAACACATGCTCATCGAAACGATCATGGAGGGTATGCCCGGCCGCCACCTGGTCTCCGGAGTCGGCTTGGCCGGATGGGGACGGATCGAATCGCTGCAGATCCGCCGTTGGGGCAACCTGACCATCTGCGGCGACGGCGTCAGCGAAGTCTCCCCCACCCTGCCGCCCCTCGCCCCGCGCGTCGGCATCGTCTCGCATATGGAAGCCGATACCGTATTGCAGATTCTCCTCGAAGAACTTCCCCAAAAGGAAAAGGCATGAAGATCTGCCTCAACAATCGGGAGACCGATTACCCCGGCGAGAGCCCAACTGTCCGTCAACTTCTTCAGGCCATGAACTTCACCTTCCCCTTGATCGTCGTCAAGATCAACGGCCAACTGGTGAAAAAGGAATTGTATGATTCCACCTGCATCGCCGAAAACGATCGGGTGGAGGCGATCCACCTCATCTCCGGCGGATGAGTGCCACCCGCACGATTGTTCTCGCCGATGTATCCCCCGATCCGTTTTTCCGGCTTTCCTTCCCGCTACAGCCCGGCCTCTGGTCGGATCTCGCCCGGCGTCTCCCCGGATTTCCGCTGCTGATCATCGACCAAAACGACCGGTTGATCTTCGGTCACGATTATCTCCTCCACCTGCGCCGATCGGCAGTCCGAACCGCACCCGCACTGGTTTCTGCAGAAACAGACGAAAAAAACTTGGGATTGGCGTTTCAATTGAAACTGAAACTGGCCGGGATAAACCTCTTTGAAAAGCTCACCTTCATCTGCAAATACATGCAGTTCGCATCACTCGCAAAAATTCAACAGGCTTTTCCCACCGGCATCCCTCTGAACGAAACCAACGGAGACGAAATCCTTCGGCTCCTTCACCCCCGCTACAAAGCCCTGCTCATCGCCGGCCGCATCGGATTCCGAACCCTGCTGGAAATCTCCCGTACCGCACCCGATGACCGGGATTCTCTACTGGTTTTTTTTTCACAGGTCCGTTTTAACGAGAACCAACAGGGGAAGATCCTGGAAATGCTGAAGGAGATCCAGGTGCGGGACTGTGACGCCTATGGAGCGATTCTGGAACGGACCAGTTTTTCCACTCTCGGGCAACGGGAAATGCCGCAGAAACAAATTCTGGACGGCCTGTCCCGGATTCGTTTTCCCGCCTTCAGTCAAACGCTCGATGTTTGGCGGGAGATGGCCCAGAAGCGATGTGGCAGCCGCTGCGACCTGACCCCCCATCCCTATTTTGAAAAGAAAGAGGTTCAACTGACCATCCGCTGCCGCGACCTCCAGGAAGCCCTGCAGATCATTGAAAAGTGCAAGAACCTGATTGTCGAACCGGAAAGTCCATGATACAATAATCGGGCAGCATATTTTTTTTATCCGTTCCATTCACCACCCAATCAGACTAATTAAAAATCGAGGTAACCAATGAAACCATGGTACGAAGAACTGTTCGCCAATTACGCCGAGCATTATGACCAAGAATCCTTCACTCAGGGAACGATCGCCGAAGTTGATTTCATTGAGCGGGAATTCGGCCCCGATAAAAGCATCCAAATTCTGGACATCGGCTGCGGCACCGGTCGGCATGCGATCGAGTTGAACAGACGCGGCTACCGGGTCACCGGCATCGACCTCTCGCCCGCGCAATTGAACCGGGCCCGCCAGCAGGCAGCCAAAGCCGGTTTGGCCATCCCCTTCATCGAGGCCGACGCCCGCAACCTGCCCTTTCGGGAGGAATTCGACGCCGCCATCATGATCTGCGAAGGGGCCTTCCCCCTGATGGAGACCGACGAGATGAATTTCCAGATCCTGGAAAGCGCCGGTCGCACCCTAAAACCGGGGGCGCCATTCATCTTCACCACTCTGAGCGCCCTGTTCCCCCTGTTTCACGACGTCAAAGAATTCATGGATCAGAGCGGCTCTCTGGTCACCTCAAAGGAGGAACGGTTCGATCTGCTCACCTTCCGTTCCCTTTCCCGCTTCACCTTCACCGACGATACCGGCAGGAAAAATGAACTGACCAGCAACGAACGGTATTATAGCCCCTCCGAGATTATCTGGCTTTTAAAGACGATCGGGTTTGACCAGATCGGCATCTTCGGCTGCGAAACCGGGAAATTCTCCCGCGAAATCCCCCTCACTCCCGACCATTTCGAGATGCTGGTCTGTTGTAAGAAAAAAAAGGGTGGTTGACAGACTCGGTCCTTTATAATACTATTGATTATACCAACATAAGAGGGTTATGAGCACCACCATAATTGTGATCATAAGCATCGCCGCGTTCATCATTGCCGTGGGATTTCTTATGCTCGTCTTCAACCTGATCCCAGCTATCCAGCAACTGCGCATATTTCTGGCCGATGCCGAAAAGACTTCGGTTCAGATCCGCCGCGTCAGCGAGGACATCGAATTGATGAGCCGGGATGTCCGTCACAAGCTCGATAAGGCCGACGAGGTGCTGGAAAATTCCAAGGCGATTACCGGCCAGACAGTCACGACCCTGAAATTTCTCAACAAGAACCTGTTCGGTCGGTACACCGGCCTGCTGGCGATGGTACCGGCCATCAAGTTCGGCTGGAAACTGATCAAAAAATTTAAAGGAGACAAATAAATGTCGAACGGACGGAATGGTTTGGCCAACTTTTTCTCATTCGTAGCCGGAGCCGCCATTGGCGCCGGCCTCGCCCTCCTCTTCGCTCCCCAGTCCGGAAGGGAAACCCGCAGACAGATCAAGGACTTCGGCGATCGAGTCGGCGATGAAGTCAAAGAAAACCTCGGAAAAGTCTACGAAAGCGCCCGTGAAAAGTTACGCAAAAAACCGGTAGAATAATTCTTTTTCAGGAGTCAATATGTTGATTGAACAGATCATCGGGAGAGAAATACTCGATTCACGGGGAAATCCCACAGTCGAGGTGGAGATTGAGCTGGAATGCGGCATCCGCGAACGGGCCGCCGTCCCCTCGGGAGCCTCGACCGGAGCTTACGAAGCCCTGGAGCTCCGCGACGGCGATAAGACCCGTTACCTGGGAAAGGGAGTGCTCAAGGCGGTGGAGAATGTCAACGAAATCCTGGCGCCGGAATTGATCGGCATGAGTGTTCTTCGCCAGAGGGAGCTCGACCAGCGCATGCTTGAATTGGACGGCACCAAGGGCAAGAACAAACTGGGAGCGAACGCCCTCCTCGGCATCTCCATGGCCGCCGCCCGCGCCGCCGCTGTTTATTGCGAACTCCCACTGTATCAGTATTTGGGCGGAGCATGTTCTACAGAGCTTCCGGTTCCGATGCTGAACATCATCAATGGCGGCGCCCATGCCGACAACTCGATCGATCTTCAGGAATTCATGATCGTTCCCATCGGCGCCACCAGTTTTCGCGAGGCCTTGCGCATGGCCGCCGAAGTCTTCCACACACTCAAAGCCGTGTTAAGAGGAATGAAGCAAAGTACCGCCGTCGGCGACGAAGGCGGTTTCGCCCCCAATCTCTCTTCCAATGAGGAGGCGCTCAAGATCATCGTTCAGGCCGTTGAAAAAGCCGGTTACCAACCGGGAACCGACATTAGTATCGCGCTCGACCCGGCCGCTTCCGAATTTTATGACAACGGCCGCTATGTTTTCAAAAAATCAACCGGTGAAACCTTATCCTCCCAGCAAATGGTTGATTTCTACGAAAACCTGACCGCCAAGTACCCCATCATCTCCATCGAGGACGGCCTCTCTGAGGACGACTGGGACGGCTGGAAGCTCCTGACCGAACGACTGGGAAACCGGATCCAACTCGTTGGCGACGATATCTTCGTCACCAATCCGGAACGGCTGCAAAGAGGATTCGATCAGAAAGTCGCCAATTCCATCCTGATCAAGCTCAACCAGATCGGCACTGTGACCGAGACCGTCGAGACCATTCAGATGGCTCAAAAACGAGGATATACAGCCGTCGTCTCCCATCGCTCCGGCGAAACCGAGGATACCTTCATCGCCGACCTGGCGGTAGGGCTTTCGACTGGCCAGATCAAGACTGGATCTGCCTGCCGCAGCGAACGGATCGCTAAGTACAACCAGTTGCTGCGCATCGAAGAATTCCTGGGGACCAGTGCCGTTTTCAAGGGTAGGGCTGCGTTCGCCAATCAGTCCAAGTAAACCAAAGGAACCATCCGATGAACCACTCCGAATGGGAAGAAAAAGTACTGAAAAAAACACTTGCCAAAAATCCGGAACGCAAGGAACAATTCAAAACCAGCTCCTTTCCGCTCGATCGTATCTATGATCCAGCCAACCTGGACGAATTCAACTATGAAAGGGACCTGGGATATCCGGGGACTTTTCCCTTCACTCGCGGAGTCCAGCCCACCATGTACCGGGGGCGCTTCTGGACCATGCGGCAATATGCCGGCTTCGGATCGGCCGAAGAATCGAACGAGCGCTACCGGTTCCTGCTTGAACAAGGCCAGACGGGTCTTTCGGTCGCTTTCGACCTACCCACACAGATCGGCCTCGACTCCGACAATCCCCTCTGCGAGGGTGAGGTCGGCAAGGTCGGGGTCGCCATCGACACCCTCAAGGACATGGAGATTCTTTTCGATCGGATCCCCCTGGAAAAAGTATCGGTCTCAATGACCATCAACTCCACCGCCGCGATCGTCCTGGCCATGTTCCTGGCGGTGGCCGAAAAGCGCGGCATCCCCTTCGAGCAACTGTCGGGAACTATTCAGAACGATCTGCTCAAAGAATACATCGCCCGGGGCACCTATATCTACCCGCCCAAGCCATCGTTGCGGATCATTTCCAATATCTTCTCCTACTGCAAGGAGCATGTCCCCTCCTGGAACACCATCTCGATTTCCGGGTACCACATCCGCGAAGCCGGCGCCACCGCCGTGCAGGAGGTCGCCTTCACTCTCGCCGACGGCCTCGAATACGTCCAATCGGCCATCAATGCCGGGCTGCAGGTCGACGAATTCGCCCCGCGCCTCTCCTTCTTCTTCGCCGCCCACAACAACCTCCTGGAGGAGGTGGCCAAGTTCCGCGCCGCACGGCGCATCTGGGCGCGGTTGATGAAGGAACGGTTCAATGCCTCTCCCAAGTCGCAACTGCTCCGCTTTCACACCCAGACCGGCGGTGTCACCCTGACCGCTCAGCAACCGATGAACAACGTCGTCCGGGTCGCCATCCAGGCCCTGGCCGCGGTCCTGGGCGGCACCCAGAGCCTGCACACCAACTCCATGGACGAGGCCCTGGCCCTGCCCACCGAGGAATCGGTGCAGGTAGCCCTGCGCACCCAACAGGTCATCGCCTACGAGAGCGGTATCGCCGACACCATCGATCCATTGGCCGGCTCCTATTTGATCGAGTCGATGACCAACCGGATCGAAGCGGAAGTAACAAAATACCTCGATAAAATCGACGAGATCGGCGGCATGCTGCCTGCCATCGAACAGGGATACGCGCAGCGGCAGATCCAGGAAAGCGCCTATCTCTACCAGCGGGAGATCGACGCGGGTGACCAGGTGATCGTCGGCGTCAACCGCTTCCAGGTCAAGGAAGACCTGTCCAAACTGAAGACCCTGAAGATCAGCCGCGAGCTCGAGGAGAAACAACTCGCCAAACTGCGTAAGGTTAAGGCCGACCGCGATCCAGCCACCGTTGCTGAGGCGCTGGCCAAGGTGAAGAAGGCAGCCCAGGGCAACGACAACCTGTTGCCGCCGATCCTGGAGGCGGTACGCACGTATGCCTCCATCCAGGAGATCGCCGACCAGATGCGCGCCGTTTTCGGCGAGTACAAGGAAACGATCATCGTCTGATCCGCCCCCAAACCACCGAAACACTTGTGAAAGGTTGATTTATTACAGCTTTTCCTTCCGGTTTCTCCGCAGCCGCTCCCGGACGATCGCTTCAAACTTGTCGCGCAGTCGGGTTTGGACACTGGTCAGGGTAATCACTCGGCCGCGGATGATTACCGTGCGTATCTTTGAACTGAGTTGGAGCAGCGGCTTGGAACAGATGACGACATCGGCGATCTTCCCCTTTTCCAGCGATCCCACCAGATTGTCGATGCCGAGGATTTTTGCCGGGTTGATCGTAAGTGCCCGCACTGCCTCCTCTTCCGAAAGTCCATAGGCCGCTGAAATGGCGGCCGGTACCGGCTGCCGGCGGACGCTGCGGCTCCCCTGCCCGCGGCTCTCATTGAAACAGAAGAGCACCCCTTTTTCAGCCAAAACCGCGGCCACATGGTAATTTTGATCGACCGGTTCCCAGCGACTGGGCATTGACGTCGTTCCGCCCCAGATCACCGGGATTTTCTTGGCAGCGAGCATTGCAGTAAATTTCAACACATCGGCGGAAGCGGTGCTCACGATCCCCTTCACAACATACTCATCGATCAGGGTCAGGGCGATGCGGATGCTGATCTCATCGCTGCACTGGAATAGGACCGGCACCTCCCGATGCAACAGCGGCAGTAACGCCTCCATTTCAGTATCCCGGTCCCGGGATTGACCTGCTTTCTGTTTTTCCCCATATTCTTTTACTTTGTTGAGTTTTTCCCGAAAAAACTGCAGGACGCCCGGCAGGGTGCTGGGATAGGAATTGACCTGGCGGGCGGCGGTGTTGAAAATCAGCAAGACATTCCGTTTCAGGATCATCTCCTCCGCCAGGTTCCCGTCGAGATGGATGACTACCGCCTTGCCGTTGATCAGACTGTTGGTTCCCGCCGCGGTCAGAGCCGTGGTCACGCCATCGATGCGGGTGACTTCGATCGAGTCATCCTCGGGATTCAACGCCTCAAAGGGATCGATCTGGGGGACCGACAGTCCCTTTTCGTTGGTATCGCTGGCCGACCCGGGAGGATTGACCAGGCCGAGCGCGGTCAGCGGCGCCACCATGCCCGGGTAGACATATTGTCCGCTCGCATCGATAATTACGGCTCCGGCCGGCGCCTGGAGGCCGGCACCGATGCCGGTGATTATTCCCTTTTCGATCAACAGGCTGCCACCGGGAATCGGGGCACCTACCACCGGAACGATCGTTCCGTTGCGGATCAGAATGGTCTCTTGGGAAAATGCGGGGATGACGGATAAAATTAGTAAAATTGCGGCCAATCTTTTCATTGTTTTCCTCCCCGCGCTTGACCGGAAACTCCCTCTCGGGCCAGATCGAAAAAGATCTCGCCTTCGATGATAGTCATCACGCACTTGCCGGTCGAATCGAGCGGGTGCTTGTCGAAGATGGCGACATCACCATCCTTTCCGATTTCCAGACTGCCGATACGCTTGTCCAACTCCAGTGATTTGGCCGGATTGATGGTGATCATCTTCAGCACCACATCATCGGGGAGATCGTTGTATTTCTGCACTTTGGCCGCATTCAGGAACAGGTACCGTCCCTCATCGGCCGAATCGGAATTGATGACCATATTCACCCCCGCTTCGTGTAGAATGGAAAACCCGAAAGGATTGCCGTCGTATGCCTCCTCCTTGTATCCCCACCAGTCGCTCCAGCCGCCGAAGGTGACACCGGCACGGGCCATCAGGTCGGCCACCTTGTACCCGTCCACGCAATGGCTGATCTGCATGGGGACAAGATCGAATTCCCGGCAGAACGCCAAAAACCACTCGATCTCATCGGCGCGGTAGATATGGCAATCGATAGTCATCTTTTTTTCGAGCACCTGCTTCAACGTGTCCCAGCGCAGGTCGCGGGCCGGAGGTTTGGCCTCCTTTTTTCCTGCAGAACGCTCCTTTTCGTATTCACTCCATTTCTCTTTGTATTCCCGGGCTTCCATGAAGGCTTTGCGGGCAACCCAAGCAGTACCGGCGCGGGTGGATGGAGATCTCCCCTTGTCTCCGTACAACCGCTTGGGATTTTCGCCCAAGGCCATCTTGAGCTGTGGCCGTCCTCCGGTCACGATCAACTCCTCGGGCAGGCGGCCGTATTTCAACTTGATCACCACATTGACGCCGCCGATGACATTGGCGCTACCGTGCATGGTCTTGACGGTGGTCACTCCGCCTGACAGCGTCGTGCGGATGGTCTCATGATCGGTTACCAGGATATCCTTCATCCAGATTTGAGGTGTGACCGGGTCGGTCGCCTCGTTGATATCGTCCATGTCCAGGCCGATGTGGGTATGGCTGTCGATCAACCCTGGCATCACGAACCGGCCACTGACGTCGACGACCGGAACGCCGGCGGGGATTACCACCTCCCTTCCAATGGCGGTGATTTTTCCCCTCTGAATCAGAACCGTGCCATTTTCCACGATCCCCCGGGTGATCGTCAAAACAGTCCCTCCCTTCAACGCGATATCCTGACCAAAACCGATCATGGCCTGCATGGCCAGAACCAGACAGAACAAGCGGATGATCATCTTCACGAAGACCTCCTTAGCAGCCTTATTTCTGCAATCAATCATGATGCAAACCGGTCTGAACAAAACGGGAAAAAGCCTGATGGATCGGTCCCAGAGCCAGGTCCGGCATGAAAACCCGATAGGTCGCCAAGCCGTCATAGGCGGCCATCAGCGCCCAGGTCAGAGGCTCGACCTCCTGCGGCCGGAATTCGCCTTGGCGAATCCCATCATCTAAAACAGTTGAAATAATCTTTTTATATCGGTCAAGCGCCTCTCTCCAAAGGATCCCCGCTTTTCCCCGATCGGGACTCTGCGCCCAGAACTCGATAAACAAGCCAAAAAAACCCTGCCCGGTTCGGCCGAATTCGGCTGCCATATCGGCAATCATTTGCAGCTTCTCCGCAGCGGTTTCGGTCTGGGTCAATCCCCGATTCAACCGTTCTTCCAATCCGGAAAACACCGATTTCAACGCTTCGCCGAACAAGTCTTCCTTGCCCGAAAAATACCAGTACAGGCTGCCCTTGCTCAAGCCACAAGCCAGGGCGATATCATCCATACTGGTATTGATGTACCCCTTGCGGGTAAAACAGACGAGTGCCGCCTGAACCACCTGAGTTCGACGTTCTGCAGATACATCCTTCCGTGGTGTCATGATACCTGATCATGATTTTACCAGCCAGTTTCCAATTGCGCAAGCGCCGCAAATCCGTTGTTCACAGTACCGGCACATCAGCCGGGGATGAGGGAGCACCAGGGCTATAAGGAAAACGATAAATAGGACCGGCCCGAAAAGATCACCCCGCAATCCCAACCAGATCGACCCGGCAATCGGGATCAGGATTGAAATGCCGAACAGAACGACAGCGATTAGCTGCGGCTTGGTTCGGCAATACTGGGTTCGATCGCCCTGGTGACGGAGTAAGGGAGCGATTTTCCCCATGCCCAAAGCGCACCTTCTGTCATAATACCCGCAGCGATTACAGATGGTAACCCAAGTCAGCAGTAGCGCAGACACTAGTATACCCAAATACACTACGATAACCGGAGCACCCAAACTCGCGGTGATCCAGAGTGCGGCCCCCTGCATACTGATAAAACAAATCCAGTTGTAGATCACCTTCTTCCAGGGGAATTCTTGGTAACTGTTCATTTTCACCTCACAATTAAAATTGACTGACCAGTCAGTATACAATATATCATTTTTTTTCTGATGTCAAATCGGAAAGCTTCTCCCACCCATAATTTTGGATTTATGCTTCATCGTTAGTTCTCAGTCAAGCGTCCCCCTGGAAGCATTGCTATTTACCTCAGATTTCCCTATACTCTTCCGGGGAGGTCGACCATGAAAAAACCGTTCATCATGATCATCGTTTTGGCGGCGCTGATCGCCGGCTTTGCCGCAGGCACAGCAACCAACACGGAGGCCCGCTATTACCAATTTACCGGCGAAATAAAAGCCATCGATGATGACGCCGTCACCGTCCAAAAAGGAGAAGAAACCTGGACATTCAAGATCGACAAGGCCACCGATTTCAAGGGACACCTGAAGGTCGGTGCCAAGGTGACGGTCCGCTATATCATGCGGGCCACCGCTATCGAGGTCAAATGACCGGTCACCGACCAGCCGATCCAACCCAGGTCGATCAGGAAAAACTCATCTGGAAACCGGGAACCATGCTCTACCCGGTGCCGGTCGTGCTGGTCAGTTGCGGCGATTTCCATGGCGTTCGCAATCTGATCACCATTGGTTGGACCGGCACCGTCTGCTCCGACCCGCCCATGTGCTCGATATCGATCCGGCCCGAACGATATTCCCATGACTTGATCAAGGCCTCGGGGGAATTTGTCATCAACCTGACCACCACGTCCCTGGCCAGGGCCGTCGATTGGTGCGGAGTGAGAAGTGGGCGGGATTTCGACAAGTTCAGAGAAATGGGATTGACTCCGCTTCCCTCGCAACTGGTCAGGGCGCCGCTACTCGGAGAAGCCCCGGTCAATCTGGAATGCCGGGTACGCGAGACCCGTGAACTTGGCAGTCATGATCTTTTCATCGCCGAGATCGTCTCCGTCCATGCCGATCCGGCCTATTTCCATGCCGCCACCGGTTTTTTCAATCTGGCCGCGGCTGAGCCGATCTGTTACTGCCACGGCCATTACTACCGATTGGGAAGCCATATCGGCAAGTTCGGCTTCTCGGTGGAAAAGAAACGTCCGCCCGGGAAATCGGTCCCGACGCGGAGACGACTGCGTAAGAAATAACTTCAGCCATCCAATAGGGCAAAAAACCATGATATAATAGGCATTTCAAGAGTTCGGCCATGATCCACTCCAACATTCCCAAGATGTACGCTTACAAGTTGCTGAGCGAATTCTACCTGATCCTGCCGGTTTTGATCCCCTACTACAAAGCCAATGGCCTGGCCGACAGCCAGGTGTTCATCATCCAGGCGGTCTACACCGCCTGCCTCCTCATCTTTGAAATTCCCTCCGGATATCTGGCCGATGTCATCGGCCGCCGCCCCGCCCTGATCATTGGAGCGGCATTGATTCCCCTCGGTCTTTCCATCTACGCCATCGGTTCCGGTTTCCTCTGGTTCATCCTGGCGGAATGCGTTTTGGCTTGCGCCGCCAGCCTTCGTTCCGGCACCGATATCGCAATGATCTGGGATTCGCTCAAGGAATCCCAGCAGACGTCCCAGTTTTCTGTCCTGCAGGGGCGGACCGAGATGTTCACCCGCATCGGCACCGCGATCTCCTCCATCCTGGGCGGAATTCTCGGACTGATCGCTCTGCGTCTCCCCTTTCTGGTCAATATCGCCACCGGCCTGATCATGGCGGTCATCGCCCTCACCCTCCGGGAACCGGCGCGAGAGCAGGCCCGAGGGAAAAACCCCTGGAAGGAGATTTTGATGGTGATTCGGTTTTGCCTTCATCATTCTTTGATCCGCAAGCTGATGGCCTTCTGGTCGATCATGATGGCCAGCGGCCTGATCGGCGTCTGGTCCTATTTTCTCTATTTTCAGGACCTGCGCCTGTCGATCGGTTATTACGGCTTCCTGTTTGCGATCTATCAACTCACCTGCGGATTGGGCGCCCAACTCAGCGGCATGCTGGAAAAGCTTATGGGACGGCGCTTTCTGTTCTTTCTGCCACTTCTGTTGGTTCTGTCGTTCTCGCTTCTGGGAGGAGTCCGTTCACTCTGGCTGATCCCGGTTATCTGTCTCAATGGATTTCTCTGGAATGTAGTGGGCCCGGCTCTTTTCAACCTGGTCAACCGGGATACCGATTCAGCGGTGCGCGCCACCGTTATCTCCACGGTCAACATGGCTGGAAGCCTGGCCTTCGTCGTCGCCGGACCGGTGTTCGGACTGATCTCCGATTCCTTCTCGCTCTCCACCGCTTATTTCGCCCTCGCCGCCCTGATTCTTTTTACCATCACCCCCATCGCCTTCTCTTTGCACCGTTCACTGAAGCCACGCACACCCACCCTGTGATTGAGAAACTTCCGTCAGGTGCACCTCCATGAATTGGAAACCGGAAAGCGGGTATGCTATCATCCTCCTTCTATGGACCATGAATGAGCAAAAAAAGAAAAAAATGGCTGAATCGACTGCTGAAGCTTTCACTCTTGTTGGCAGTGATTTTTATCTTGACCATCGTCATCTCCACCGATTTTTTCCGGAGCTTCGGAAGTACGGTCAGGGGAGATGACCTGGTGCGGCTGAAAAGATCGCCCCACTTCAACGGAAAAACCTTCGCCAATCCCGTCGCCACCCAGGTCATTCCGAAATTTACCTTCTGGGGAATGATGAAACGCTGGTGGTCGGAGAAGGGCGAGCGTCGGCCCCGGAAACCTCTCGCCATCGCCACGCCCCATGCCGATGAATTTCGGAATCCGCCGCCAACCGGAATCCGCTTGGCCTGGCTCGGGCACTCCACGGTTCTTCTGGAGGTAGAGGGCGTCCGGATCCTGACCGACCCGGTCTGGGCCAAACGCTGTTCACCCTCCTCCCTGGCCGGCCCCAAACGGTTTCACCCGCCGCCGCTCGCCATCGATGACCTCCCCCATCTGGATGCGATCATCATTTCCCACGATCATTACGACCATCTCGATCGAACCGCCGTGAAAAAACTGGCCTGCCGGGGAGTGCTTTTCATCACCTCTCTGGGTGTCGGATCGCATTTGAAAAAATGGGGCATTCCGCCCCGGCAGATCCGGGAACTCGACTGGTGGGAGAGCCACACCCTCGACAGCGGGAGTATCACCATTACCGCCACTCCAGCCCGCCATTTCTCCGGCCGGGGCCTCAGCCGCAATCGCACCTTCTGGTCCTCTTGGGTGATCCTGGGAAAGTCAAAACGAATTTTTTTCTGCGGCGATACCGGTATGTTTCCGGGCTTTACGGAAATTGCCGAAAAATATTCCCCTTTCGATCTCACTTTGCTTAAAATCGGCGCCTACGACCGCTTTTGGCCCGACGTCCACCTCCACCCCCGCGAAACACTGGAGGTAAATCGGATCCTGCAGGGGAAGACCATGCTGCCCATACACTGGGGAACTTTCAACCTGGCCTTCCATCCCTGGCAGGAGCCGATCCAAACCCTTTTGCATGCGGCCAAGGGACAACCCGGGCAGATCATCACTCCCCGTCCTGGCCAGGTCGTCGACCTGGACCACCTCCCCGCCTTCCCCCCCTGGTGGGAAGAATAAACCCAAACACTCCCCCTTCTCCATTTCCCGCACCGGCCGGGAGCAGGAATGGCCCCGCCCCCAGCCGATCCGCCGCTCAGGTTCAGACCGGACGACGCTCTTCCAGTCTCTGCTTGGCTGCGGGGACCTTGCCGGTGATCTCCTCCACCCGGGGACAGGGGTATTCGCCGCAAAGGCCGCAATGGTCGACATTTTTCTCCCGAGCGCACTTGCGCACCTGGCAAAGCTCGCTGCAATAGTAGAGTTTCACGCCTTCGCCCCGGCATCCCGTGCAGTTGATCCCCTCGGGGGGAATGGCGGCATTGAACTGCTTGGACCACTGCTCGGCGATTTTCCGGCGCAGGGCATCGTCGTTTTTTTGGGTGGCGATGAGGGCTTCACAGGTTTCACAATCGAGTCCGCAATAGGCGAGCTTCATGCGACTCTCACTTGGAGACGGGGATCAGGATTTCGGTCTGGATCTCTTCCGGCTTGACCGTCCAGGGGTCGTTGAGATAACGCTCGATGGCCGGACCGGCTGGTTTGTAGCCCTTTTGGGCGATAAATTTGTACAAGGCCTCGTAGGTTTTGCCCACGGTGTCATAGGGACCGTTGCGCAGGACATAGGCCACGGTACAGGCCGGGAGCTTATCCAGCTTGACCGGTTCGGCCACCTTGGCCTTCTCGCCGACGGGAATGCCGATCCGCCAGAGCAATTCGCTCTCCGCGACCTGCCCCGGGGCGTTGTAGTAGAGGGCAATCAAGGCTCCCTCGGGTTTGTGCCCCTGCTTGGAGAACTCCGCAAAAAAGGTCTGGATGGCGGTCGCGATCTGGGTATAGCTCCCTCTCTTTTCCATGTAGGCATAGGTGAACTCCGGGTTCTGCCGGATGGTGAACTCCTCGGCCCGGGCTGCGACGGCCAGGAAAACGAATACAACCAACCAAAGAATTTGTTTTTTCATGGGACCTCCTATCATCTGCAGCGATTATAGGGGGTCACTTTGCCACCGTGTTGTCAGGTTTGTACAAGGAAAAAATTTTTTCCGCCCGGCGGACGACCTCATCCCAGATCCGCTCAGGCGATACCACCCGGACATGCTCGCCGAAGCTGAGGATCATGCCATAGATCCATTCGCTGTCGGGCATCTGCAGGTGCGCGCGTAACCGGCCGTCCGGCATCTCTTCCAGAGAGGTCGAATCAAAAATATCCTCGACAAACGGGCGGAATCGGGCTGCAAACTCAAGGGTTATACTGATCAGGGGTGCCGAAGGCAGAAAATGAGGCAGGAAATCTTTGTAGGAGGCAGGCCGCCTGGAGAAGTGCGAATCGCTGAAACGGAGTTCTTTCATACGCGAGAGGCGAAAAAACCGGTAGTCGTTTTTATGGAGGCAGAAGCCGAAGAGGTACCACGAATAGCCCTTGAAAAAGAGGGTCATCGGCTCGATCCTGCGGTGGCTGCTTTCCCCCTTTTGATTGCAGTAGACGAATTCGATCCCGGTTGAGTCGGCAATCGCCCGGTGGATACGCTGAATCCGTTTCTGCTGGTCGGAATGATCGCTCCAGGGCAGGGTGTCGATCACCACCTGTTCCAGGTTGTATAGTTCCTCTCGATGCTGCTGCGGAACCAGGCTGGCGATTTTTTCCATCGTCTCGTTGAGCCTGCCGTCCGGCAGTGAATGGCTGATTCCGGAAAGGGAGGAGAGGATCGCCTTGAGGTCATCGAGATTGAGGAGCCGCCGGTCCAACCGGTAATTTTCCTGCAGACTATAGCCGCCGCCATGACCCGCATAGGGGATCACCGGAATGCCGGCCAGACTGAGCGCCTCCAGGTCACGGTAGACGGTGCGCAGGGAGATTTCGAACCGTTCCGCCAGCTCCCGGGCATTGACCCGGTCGCGGCTGAGCATGGTGACGGTGATGGCCAACAAACGGTCGATACGCATTTTTCCCCTTGCAGGGATCTTATCCCAGCTGATCCTGATTGGCAAGAGAAGGGAAACAGGGATTTTGACAATAGGCCAGTGACATGACATAATAATAATCCGATCCATATCGGGGAACAACCATGGAAGCCTATTTCAGCCACTCTCGCTTGTCAACCTTTGCCAAGTGCCGCAAGGCATTTGAATTCGCTTATATCAAAGAACTCCCCGAAGCTTTTCAGACGATCGAAAAACACCTGGGCACAGCCGTCCACGAAACCCTCGAGTGGACCTACAAGGAACGGATCCGCGGCCCGCTGCCGGCTCTCGTCGAACTGGAGGAATGCTACCGGAAAATCTGGTGCGGCCTGAATATCGGTTCGGCTCGCATCGTCAAAAAGAACACTTGCGCCAACGGCTATTTCCAGGAGGGGTGGAATCTGATCAAAACCCATTACGCCCGAGTGGTCAGCGTCGACCTTAGCGAAACCCTGCATCTGGAACACGAATTCGAAATCGACCTCGACGACCGCACCCGGTACCGCGGCATCATCGACCGGATCTCCCGGCAGCCCGACGGCCTGCTCCGCCTGACCGACTACAAGACCGGCCGGATCAGCGACGATCCGTTCAAGGACCAGCAACTGCTCTCGTATACCCTTTTCGTCTTCGGCCAATTCCCGGTCAATGCCGTGGAGATCGGCTGCGAGAGCCTTCGATCCGGTTTCACCCACCTGAAGCTGGTGGCCAGGACCGATACCAATCCCATTCGCACCGACTTGCTCGGCCGCATCGGGACTGTCCGCAGCGCCGTCGAATTCCCGGCCACGCCGTCAAGTTTATGCCCCTGGTGCGGCTACATCGATGCCTGCCCCGAGGGGACGTCTTCCCTAGTCCGCCGCAACGTTCCTCCCCTCGGAGTCGATCCCAATGAGTGCCCCGCCTGCGGCTCCGCCCTGCGGAAACGGCATGGCCGCAACGGCCCCTTCCTTGGCTGCAGCGCTTTCCCAACCTGCCGCTATTCCCGCGATTGCTGAAGGAGAAGCGAGAAAAGAAAAAGAAAGCATTGGGTTATTGTTGAAGGCACAGAACCTGATAATCGTCCTGATCATGCCACTGCTCATCGTTGCCGGCGGCATCATCCACTACCATACCATCCGCTTTTCCCGATTCCAGATCAAAATCCCCCGACGGGAGTCGCCTCTGAACCGACTCCGGATCTCCATGGCCGGCGATTTCCAGCCGGGGATTGGCCGTCGGTAGTCCAATCTTGCATATCCTGTCTCTTTATGGTATTTGATCATATATAAAAGGAGAAACCATGGCGAAAGCACGGGATACGAAAAAAGATGTGAAGAAAAAACCCCAGAAATCCCTTAAAGAGAAACGGGAAGAAAAAAAAGCAAAGAAATCATCCAAACCTACGTCTTGAAACTCTTTAGAGAGCGATAGGATGGATCAATCACGCGCCATCCGCAAGGTCTTCAAGAGCCGTCCGACCCTTGAGGGGGCCGGAGTCCACCTTAAGCGCGCCTTCGGCTTCAGCCAGGCCCCCCTGTTCGATCCCTTTCTTCTGCTCGACGATTTCCGAGGCGATCATCCCGATGACTATTTGGCCGGTTTTCCCTGGCATCCCCACCGCGGCATCGAAACCATCACCTATATACTGAACGGAGAGGTGGAACACGGCGACAGCCTGGGCAACCGGGGGGTCATCGGCGTCGGCGATGTCCAGTGGATGACGGCGGGGAGCGGCATCATCCACCAGGAGATGCCCCGGGGAGATGCCCGGGGGAAAATGGGCGGATTTCAACTCTGGGCCAATCTGCCGCGTATCCAGAAAATGACATCCCCCCGTTACCGGGAATTAAAACGCGAGCAGATCCCCGTCGTGCATTACGGACCGGCCTCGATCCGAATCATCAGCGGGGAGGTGAAGGGAACCCGCGGCCCAGTCGGGGAGATCTTCATCGATCCGGAGTACCTCGATATCGACCTCCCGCCCGGATCGGAGCTTACCCATCCGACCCGACCGAACCATACGGTCTTCGCTTATGTCATCGACGGCAGCGGCGTATTCGCCGAAACGAACCCATTTCATCCGCCCGAATACGAGGGGGTCAATTACTTTGATATGTTCGCAGAACCTCTGGCCCGCAACGGGACACTGATCCTCTTCGCCCCCGGTGAGCAAATCCGCGTCTCCACCACTGACGAGGGGGTCCGGTTTCTGCTCGTTTCTGGAAAACCGCTGGGCGAACCAGTCGCCTGGGCAGGACCGATCGTCATGAACACCCAGGAAGAACTGGATATTGCCTTTTCTGAATACCGCGCCGGGACCTTCATTAAACACTCTTGATCCATCCGCCCACGCCCGGTTGCGTATCCGATCCCGCCTGGATATAATTTCGCATTAAGATGCGGTGGAACAGGAGGCCAAATGAGCAAATTTCCAGATCAAAAGAGCGAACGGAGGGAGATGCTCAAACGTCTGATCCTGAAATTACATAACGGTGAAACCGAGGTATTGAAACTATACGATGTCCAATGAAAACTGAGAGCTGCGGCTATTTGATGATGTACAATTTTTCCTGCCGGGGACGGAAGAATTTCCATCCATCCGGAGTCAGGTATACCGGGTCTTCGGCCATCATCACCACCTTCTGGCCGCCCCATTCGGCCACTCCGGTCTGGGTGTTGAGTTCCATGGCCAGGTAGGAACCCAACCGCAACGGTGAATCGGGAGCAGCGGTCGGGCGATCGCCGCGCGGCGTCCTCAGGGAAGCGCCCAGGGCATGCCCGTGATTGCCGAGCGGATGGCTGTAGATCTGGGCCTCGATGCCCAACCGCTCCATCTCCGCCATCGTCTCCCGGCTGACCACGGCCGCATCCTTTTCCGGTCGGGAAAAACGGATCAGTGCATCCTGGAGTGTATTGGTATTTCTGAGCGCCCTCTGTAAGCCCGCCGCAGGCTCCGTTTCCCTGCGGCGGAGAATGACCATCATCTTCTGCCAGTCGGAATAGAGCCCCATGTAGACGAGGCCGAAGTCGAGGTGGACCAGGTCGCCCCGTTGAAAAACCTCTGCCTCCCTGGCCACGGCCAGGAAGCCGCCCCGCATTTGGGCACTGGCCGATCCCGGTCGCTGGATACGGAGATCGGGTTGAAACCAGGTGCGCAACCCCAACCGGTGGCTCTGGCTGAACAGCCAGCGACGGACGTCGCCGACACGGGTCTTCCCGGGGGTGATCACTTCCGACGACAAGGCTCGCTTGCCCAGGTTCTCGGTGATCGTCACCAGGCGGCTGTAGTGATCGAACTCCTCGGGGATCCGTGTATCCAGGTACTCCTCAATCAGAGGCGCTGCGGAGATAAACTTCTTTTCAGCTTCGGGGCCGAGCTTTTCCGCCAGAAACCGACAGGAATCATGGGTCAGGCTCCGCGTCATACCGCGGCGCCCGCCGATTCCCAGGGCGATCGTTGCCGGTGGATACGTCTGCAGCCAAGCGGACAAATTCGCCCACCCATCGTCGGGAACTTCGAAAAACCGTTCCAGACTCTCCTCGCGATACCCGGGTATGGCCAATTTTTTTAGCCCAACCTCCCCCGCATCCAAAAAAATGAACAGGTCGCGGTTCCCCACATAAGGGCGGGGCGGCGCAATGAACTCGGTGAGGGGATCGTCGTGGAACTCCTCGTTGACAATGATCCACATGGGTATCCGCTGGCGGCGCATCATCGGCAGGAGCATCTCGTGGCGCTTCACCAGCCAGGATTCCCTGACTTCAATCTGATCGGCCAGGGGGAGTAATTCCGGCATATCCGGACCCCGCTCGCCGATTGCCAAGAGGGGGATTACCAGGATCAAAGCCGAACCCAAACCGAAGCCAATCCTCCTGATCAATCTGCTTTTCAACCGAATGAACCTCATGGTGCCTCCTTGCCGGCGATTATGATCCCTGTTTGTTGTTGGAGTATTTGGAAATCAAGGTGTAGCGCAGGTCACGATAGGCCTTGACGGCCCGGTTCATATATTTCCAGGCGGTATCGGTCAGAAATGCCCGCACCTTGCCTTCGTCTTTTTTCATCAGGTCCAATGCCTGCCGGTCCACTTCCGTCAGCTTGTCCAGAAACTCCCGTTCCAGCGGGTCACGGACGGCGCGCAGGTCGACGATCGCCTCCTGCCATTTCAGATAGAGAAGGTTCTCGGCGAAATCATACACCCAACGCGCCGATTCCTCGCTGAATCTGTCGGGGTCATAGGTGCTGTAGAGAGGGTTGATCCGCTCCACTCCGGCGTAAATCGGGACATAGATGCCGGTGTACTGGTTGTCGAGGTAAACCCAATAGACGCCCCCGATCGGATCGGGAAGCCAGCCGCGCAGTTGGGCGATCATCCCGTAGTTACCGCGGGAGACATTGCGCCGCCAGGAAATCTTCAGCAGCTCCCGCATGGGCCGGGTGGGAAACGGAGTGGCAAGAGGGCTCAATTTCATGCCGCCCTTGCCGTCGGGTATCAGCCAGTCTGGATCGGCAGCCATGTCATAGATGGTTCCCTCGTTCACCGATCGTTGCAGCTTCATGATATCCTCGACACCGAGCGGTTTTTCGGCCTTCGCCGAAAACGGATAGAGGGAAAGGGGTTCGACGTATTGGTGGTAGGGATCGATGCCGCTGAAGGGACCGGTGACCTGACGTTCGGGCCAGGCTCGTAAATGGGGCGCGATCATTTGGAAAAAAAGCCAGAAGCGACCGGTGGCCCATTCTCTGGGGATGGGGGCATAGATTTCCTGCCAGATAAATGGCTTTCCGGCAGCCGGATCGAACCAGCCCCGGTCGATGGCGGCCTGCATGTAATTCTTGGACGCCATGAACCAGTCTGGTTTCTTGAGATCGATCTCCTTAATAATGCTCCAGTTGGGGATGATGGCGGCATGGTCATCAGGGAGACGTTGGGCCGCCCAAATCACTCCGGGAACTCCTTTCCCCGGTTCCCAGCCCGGTCCGACGCTGAACAATTCCATGATCCAGGCCTCATCGGGGTCAGCGATGCAGAGGTCCTCCGATTCCGGTCCGGTGGAGGGGAGAAACCCGTAGGTTTCCATCCATTCACCGATCATGGCCACCGCGTCACGCGCCCTTTTACAGCGCTGCAAGGCCAGGGCCATGGCCTGCTCGACTGTCATGATCTGCTTGGCGTCCGGACGCTCCACCTGGAGCTCCGAGCGTTGGCTGGTGGTGCTCTCAGCGATCGACAACTGGTATTCGTTGATGTGTGGGTAGCCCGAGTGGATGTAGGAGTAGGTCCGTTCCACTTGGGGGATGCCTCCGATCACCTCGCCGAAATCACCCAGAGGACGCCTGACATCTTGAATCCCCCAGTAAATCGGCGCCATCGCCCCCTTTGGGAATACCCTTCCGGGCACCACCATGATGCGGGAATTGATGCACGTGTCGGTATGGGAATTGAGCACCGAACCGTCCACGGTCGCTTTTTTCCCAGCCACGATGATCGTGCAGGGATGGGTCGCCGATGTGAGTATGAAAATTGCTGCCAGCACCCAGCATGCTTGGATTGATTTCATCCTGTTCCTCCTAACGGGTTGAATGAATGGTATTAGCTTTAACCATACCATAACCCGCAAATTTAAAAAATCGGTGTTGATTCGCCAGTCGTTCTTCAGCGGAAAATGAATCCTCTGTTGAGCGGGTCGTTGGGATCGAAGAGAAACTGGTGGCGGCCGGTGATGAACGCATTGCCTCCCACTTCGGGTATGACGGCCGGGTACTCCCCAAAGGTGGTGACCTCGGCTACACGAAGATCGAAACAGGTGCCGAGAATGCTCTCAATGACGATCGTCTTGCCTGGAAGCAGTTCCCCCCGCAGGTGGTGAAGGGCCGCCCGGGCAGAAACACCGGTTCCGGTCGGAGACCGGTCGACCTCACCTTCGGCGAAAATGCAGACATTGCGGCTGTGATGGCCGGGATTTTCGGGAGGTCCGACGATGATCGTTCCATAGAGAAAGGAGAGATCGGTTTCAAAAGGATGGTGGATTTCACATTGGTCCATGACCGCCGTCTTGACGGCCCGGCCGAGTTCGATCAGTTTATGATATTGGGCCGGAACCAGCTTAACACCCAGGTCCTCGCTTCGGCAAAAGGCATAGAAAGCACCCCCGTAAGCCACATCGACCGAGAGTGGTCCGATTCCGGGGACATCAATCCTTCGGTCCCGGAACAGGACAAAGGAGGGGACGTTCTGGAAGGCGACGCGGATCACCCGGCCCCCCTCCCGGAAACATCGGGCCCTCACCCGGCCGGCGGGGGTGTCGATGTTCAGGAGCAACCCGTCTCCCTCCTTCTGGATCATCCCGGTATCGGGCAGGACCGTGGCCAGTGCGATCATGGCATGACCGCACATAGTGCTGTATCCTTCGTTGTGGAGAAAAAAGACACCGAAATCACCATCGGGGGTGACCGCCTGGGTCAGGACGGCAGCGTACATGTCAGCGTGCCCCCGTGGTTCGAAGATCAGACCGGTACGGATATGGTCAAGGTTTTCCCGGAAAAAGCGCCTCTTTTGAAGGATGGTCTGACCGGGAATTTCGGGAAGTCCGCCGGTGATGATCCGCAGTGGCTCTCCGGCCGTGTGGGCATCGATGGTGGAGATAGCCATCCATTCGGGAGAAGGCTGCCAGTTTGAGTGATTGATCATGAATACCTCCTATTCGGGTAACCGGGTCCCCAGTCCCGATTCCAATGCTTTCCGATAGACCAGGTCAGCCGCGGCCAGGTCGAATTGGGCACCTCCGACCGATTTGAATAGAGTGGGAGGTCGGGCCGGTTCTCTGGCCAGTTCACCACTGATCAATTTACTGCCTAGAGAACGGATCCGCTCGGGATCCAGCCAGCCCTGGTCGACCGGATCGATCAGGTCACCGCTCTCCCGCAATCCCTGCAACGTATCGACAAACAGATTCTCCAGCCGCAGGAAAAGTGACTTGGGGAATTCACGCATCTGCGGTTTGTACGACCCGATCCCAATGAAATGTTTTCCCCGCAACAAGTCTTCGTCGTCCGGAAGCACCGGTTCCCGGGAATGGGTGGCGGTGATGATCACCTCGCTCTCTTGGAGCAGGATATCGACAAGTGCGCACTCGACAATTCTTTTTTCGGGAAATCGCTCGGTGAGCACGGTCATCGCCCGTCGTCGCGCTTCGGGATGCGGATCAAAAAAACGAATCTCGGAGAAATCACGCACATGACAGGCGAAGATCGCCTGTTGAATTCCCTGGACGCCGACTCCGACAATCCCCAACCGGGTCACCGAATCGGGAGTCGTCCAGTGGATCCCCGCCGCGCCCACCGCTCCGGTCCGCATGGCGGTCAGACCTTTTCCCTCCAGAATAGCCAGGGGCATGCCCATCTGACCATCTAGAAGCATGACCAACCCAAACAACGCAGGCAGGCCGAGATTCCGGTTACCGGGAAACAGGGAAACGACCTTGCAGCCGATCCGCTCCTTGGATATAGCCGGCATGACCAGCAGGGTGTTGTCTCCTTGATCCAGGTGCATCCGTTGCGGCACCGAGATCAGGCCCATTTCCTGCGCACACATGGCCTCCTCGGCTGTTTGCACCCATTCGGAAAACGTAGCGACCGAGCGGATATCAGATTCATTCAGCCAGATCATTCATTTTTGCCACGGGAAGCTGCTGGAAGTCGCTGCCGCCGATCAGCGAAGCGATCCGTGCTTCAACGGCATCGAGGACCCGCTCCCATGAAAAATGCCGCTTGACATACTCGTATCCGGCGTCTCCCATCCGAGAGCGGACTCCCGAGCTTTTATATATCCGGCGGAAACCGCCTAGGAATTCTTGAAGATCTGAGTAGGCGAATCCTCCGCCGGAGAGGGTGACATGTTCCACCAAAGCTGGGCAGTCCCTGTTGACCAGGACCGGTGTCCGCTGGGAAAACGACTCCAGGGTGGTGATGGAGAGGCTCTCCACTGGTGATGGTTGTACGGAGAGAATGGCCCCCTTGAACGCGGCCATCTTTTCTCGTTCAGGGATGAAACCCAGATACCGGACTCCCTCGATGGGGGGAATATCCATCAACTTTCGCCCCAACATAACCAGATCGATATAATCGTGGTGGCGCAAATGCCGGTAATAATCGAGAAGGGGTTCGATTCCCTTGCCCCTCTCGATGCGCCCGGCATAGAGGATATAGGGAGCGATGATCCCGTAGCGGGATCGGAACCGATATTCATCCGCACTATCGTCGAGTTCGACCCCCGTTCCCAGCACCTCACGCGGACAGGTGGGTCGGAACACCCGCTCCACCAGGTCAGCCTCGGCCCGGGTCAGAAAAAACAACGCATCCGCCCGCTCGAACAGTCGGGCAACGGCGGCAAGATAGAGTGGCGGTTCGTCGTGGGCGGTAGGAAAAAATACCACCGGCCGATTCAACTGGGGCAGGCCATATACGGTCGGATAGTAGAGATAGGTGACGAAGATGAACAGATCGAACCGATCCTGGTCACGGGCCAGCGCTTCAAGCAACTCAGGACATTCGGGCCCCTGCTCGTGCAACCAGCCGTGTTCGTCCTGCTTTTCCGGGGGAGTCGCGAAAAACGTTTCAGAATGGCGGTTGAACGACTCGATATCGCGGCTGCGAACCACCGGATACCGGCGGATGGTAACTCCACGGAGCAGCGACTCTCCGGGCGGATACTGGTTTTCCCAGGTAGTATAATCGTTGGCTGTGGTGGTGAAAACGGTGACATCGTAGCCGCGAGCAGTGAGCTTTTCGGCGGCCTGACGGGCCAGGGTTTCGGCTCCCCCCAGCACGTTGTGCCCGTAGCGCTGGACGACCAGACCGATGCGGATCAGATTTCCCGCAGCCATTGCAGCAAGCCCTCCGGCCTGGACTCCCTACGGTACCGGCCGATCCGTTCCCTTGCCTTTTGCCGCAGAGATCCTGCCAATTGCGCATCCTCCAGGATCTCCTGGGCGGACCCTGCCGCCAGCTCAACGTTTTTCTGATGGAGCAGAACCCCGGCACCGCCGAGGGTTTCGGGAACGGCCCCGGCCATATAAGCCAAAACCGGCAGTTCGAACAGGCAACTCTCGATCAGGGGCAGGCAAAATCCCTCGTGCTCGCTCAGTGACAGGAACAAGTCGGCGGAACGATAGAGGGCCAGCAACTCGGTAAAGGGAATGTGTCCGGTGAACAGAATATCCTCGGAGGTGAGGTGAAATCGGGACGCCAAATCTTGGCAGGCCAGGAAATAGCGGGGAAGGGTCCGGTTGTTGCCGGCGATAATGAGGCGGATCGAGGGGTTCAAGTACTTTTTATAGAAAAACAGGACCTTAATCAGGTCCTCCACCCGTTTGTTCGGTGTCACCCGACCCACCCAGAGGATGTTCTTCCGCTCGTCGCGGACAAGCTGGGCATAGGCGCGGCTGGGTTCCTCGCCGTACTGGTCCAGGTCGATCAGGATCGGGAAGGGGTGGACATTCCGAAAGCGGAGCTCCTCCAACTCCCGGGCATTGTAGGTGGAGTCGGCCACACAGAGGTCGAAGACATCGCTCAAGGCAAGCAATTCGGTCCGCCCGGCTTCGGTCAGGCGGACCAGGTCAGCCGAGAAATGGACGAAAAACCGGGCGGGGGTGATGTTGTGGTAGATCAGGACCCGTTTGCCGGGAACCGTCCGGAAGAACTCGCTCAAGGGCGAAGGGACAGCAAAATGAAGGATCTTCACCGCCTCGGGTATAGGACGGTAATCGCTGAACAACGAAGCCATCGCCTCCAGGCCGGGATCGATGGTCAGGGCGATGATGCGCGCGTCAATGCCGGTGCCGACGAGGAACCGATGAAAGGCGGTCAGCGAATTGCCGATGGCATCGCCGACGTGATAAGCGGGCACATACTGTTCGACGATCATAGTACCCTGTTGTAGCAGAATTCACCGTTTCGGTCAATATGACCGCTACCCGGCGCTACAAGAAATTGAGGATTGAATCAGAGACGGGGCATCATCGGCCGACCGACGGCGATGGTGTTGGACAACAGATACGCAAGATAGAAAATCACCGCCATGACGACGACCGATACGATGAAATAGACCATCAGTTTATCGGCGGGAGGATTTTTCAGTTTCTGGATACCGAGGTAGAGGAGAAACAGCGAATAGAGAGAAACGATCCACATCAACACACTCAGGGAGGGGATGATGAAGAGGATCCCTCCCAACCAAGCGGGGAAATAGGCGAAGACAGCCACTTTGAACGAGGCGTTAAGATCCTTGGTGGAGCCGAAATTGGGAGCCAATGCGTCGATGATGAATCCCAACCCGACGACTCCGGCCACCATGAACACATAGTAAAAAATCGCCCACATCAGGGCATTTCCCGCCGGCCAACGGAAGGTGCCGAAACCGTATGATACGCCGATCAAAGCGAATCCGATGAAAGAGGCGATCGCCGGTACGGCGGCAAGAATAGCGGCGTTTTTCACGACCAAATCGGCATTGGAAATTGTCTCGCCGCGGATGGCATCCCATTCGGCAGCGGGTTTGGTAATGAGATTTTGCACCCGTTTCAACAAAGCTTGAAAATTCATGAAGACCTCCATCTGATCTCACAATAGTTCAGGGGGAAAAAATTGTCAATATCGGTTATCGATGCCCCGGTTTTTGCCGATTCGCGTACATTCATTTGACTTGGTTGACCGAATTGATTATACTAACTGGTTAAAAAAGGACTATATACAATAATATATAAAGGAGGACTTAATGCGTAATGCCCTGATTATGGGAGCTGCCGGACGTGACTTCCATAACTTCAATACCTATTTCCGCAATCGGACCGATATCTGCGTGAAAGCCTTCACCGCCACCCAGATCCCCGACATCGCCGGCCGTAAGTACCCCGCCGAACTGGCCGGGAAGCAATATCCCGACGGTGTCCCCATTCACCCGGAAACCGAACTGCTGCGACTGATTCGCGACTTGCAGATCCAGGACGTCTATTTCTCCTACAGCGATGTTTCGCATGAATATGTGATGAACAAAGCCTCAGACGTGATGACTGCGGGCGCCAATTTCATCTTCCTCGGCCCCGAGGAAACCCAGATCAAAAGCAACAAACCGGTCGTTTCCGTCTGCGCTGTGCGCACCGGCTGCGGTAAAAGCCAGACAACGCGGAAAGTGGGCGATATTCTGAAGCAGATGGGCTACCAGGTAGCCGTCATCCGCCATCCTATGCCCTATGGTGACCTGGTCGAGCAGAAAGTCCAGAAATTCGTGACCGTCGCCGATCTGGAAAAGCACCATTGTACCATCGAAGAGATGGAGGAATACGAACCGCACATCATGAACGGCCACATCGTCTTCGCCGGTGTCGACTACGGCGCGATCCTGCAGGAAGCGGAAAAAGTGGCCGATATCATCCTCTGGGACGGAGGCAACAACGATTTTTCATTCTACAAATCGGACCTCGAAATCGTCATCGTCGATCCGCACCGGCCCGGCCATGAGATGGAATACTATCCGGGCGAGGTCAATTTTAAAAGGGCGCATGTCATTGTCATCAACAAGATGGATACGGCCGACCTCGAAAACATCCTGATCCTGCGAGACAATATCCGCGAGTTCAATCCGGGTGCCACGATCGTAGATGCTGCGTCGCCGATTTTCGTGGAAAACGGCGAATCGTTACGGGGAAAACGAGTATTGGTCATCGAAGATGGCCCCACTCTGACCCATGGAGAGATGCAGTACGGAGCCGGCGTCATGGCCGCCTACAAGTACGGGGCTGCCGAACTTGTCGACCCCCGGGAGTACGCTGTCGGAACCATCGCCGATACCTTCGCCAAGTATCCCGAAATCGGAACCCTGCTTCCCGCCATGGGTTATGGTGCCAAACAGATCAAGGACCTTCAGAAAACAATCGACAATGCCGAAGCCGATATGGTAGTGATCGCCACTCCGATCGACCTGGGACGAATCGTCTCTTTCAATAAACCGACGGTTCGGGTCCGGTATGATCTTCAAGAGATCGGCTCACCGACGCTTTTGGATATTCTGGGAAAGAAATTCCGGAAAAAATAACATCATGAAAAACCGATTGGCTCTGGTCGCGTTCGGCGGGAACGCGATGCTGGAATCCGGGCAAAAAGGAACGGCTAAAGAACAGTATCTGAATGCACGGAAAGCCGCCCAATTGATGGTCGAAATCGTTCGCAAAGGATATGAATTGATCATCGTTCATGGGAACGGTCCGCAGGTGGGGAACCTGCTCCTGCAGATGGAAGCGGGAGCCAATATCGTACCGGCCTTTCCTTTGGATATCTGCGATGCCATGACCGAAGGTAGTATGGGGTATTACCTGGAACGGGCGATTCTCAATGAATTGCGCAAGCGGTCGATCGACAAGGAAGTATGTACGGTATTGACCCAGGTCGTCGTCGATCGCGAGGATCGCGCCTTTCAAAAACCAACCAAGCCGATCGGCCCGTTTTACAACCAGTTCCGCGCCGGTCAACTGAAGCGGGAAAACAAGTGGGAAATGGTCGAAGACGCCGGCCGGGGTTTCCGCCGGGTGGTTCCGTCACCACGCCCCATCGATATCATCCCCAAGAAGTCGATCCGGACACTGGTCGAGAAAGGCATGATTGTCATCGCGGCCGGGGGCGGTGGAATCCCGGTCTTCATCAATTCTTCTGGTATTGTCGAGGGCGTCGAAGCGGTAATCGACAAGGATTACGCTTCGGCATTGATCGCCAAAGAGGCCGGAGTGGATCTCTTCATCATTTTGACGGGGGTCGATCGGGTCTTCGAAAACTTCGGCAAACCCGACGCCCGCCCCCTGCCGGTGCTTGAAGTGGAGAAAGCTCAGAAAATGCTGGACAAAGGAGATTTCCCCATGGGATCAATGGGGCCGAAGATTATTGCCTCGATCGATTATATCGCCAGCGGTGGCTCCGAAGTTTTGATCACTACCGCTGAGAAACTGAAGGCAGCACTTGTGGGGCGGTCCGGAACGAGAATCGTCTCCGGGAACATCACCCGGCGGGCCGGAAAAGCGGGGTCACCCCCGGCAAAAAAATCTGATCGGGCTCATTCCCGATCGGCAGGGAGTATAAATCGTGGAAAACAAGGTTGAAAGTAATCTGGAGATCAACAAAGAGGATCTCGATTTCATCAAGCAATATATCAAGACGCTCCGCAATCCGGAAAAATTTGAAACGGTTGCCTACCATTTGGCCATGTACAAGACCAAAGAGAAGCGGCAAAAGCAGGTCAAGGAGTATCATCCCGATTGTGAATTCAAAGTGGGAGACTCCATCTACAAGGAATACCCAAGCAAATTACCGATCGGCGGCAAAAAATTCATCGAAGTTCCGGAGGGCGTTATCCTCAAAGTGGAGGATATCCGTTCCTATATGGGGATCAACGAGATCCGCCTCAGTTACGAAGGGACATCCGATTTTCGCAAGTATATCGAATACCTGAAGCGCCAAAAGATCGATCTCCTCCTCCCCCATAAACAAAAAAAACCACCGCGCGAATCCAATTTCATCACCGACGAGATCGACCCACGAACACAACAAGCGCCATTGATCGAGCGGGAGTTTTCCTTCTTGAAAAAAAAACTGATCACGGCCCTGCACAAAGAAAATCAAATCATCCTCCTCTCCGATATGATTTTACTCAAGGAGAATCTAAAACCGATCAAAGCGGAGGTCTATACCCAGATCAAGGAATTTCTCCGCACCCATCATCAATCGGAAAAGACCGAGTTTTTCGTCGAAAATTTCCTTCATATTGAACCCACATCAATTGACTTTTCCGCCTACTGTTTCGCTCTCAACTTCAATTTGTTCCAGGACCACAAGATCGATCTTCAACAGACCAACTCGACCGGGTGGGGCAGATGGCACCTGATTTCGGTTCTCTACCAATTGAAGCGGAACGCTTTGATCAATGAAACGAACCCGCTCCTGTCCACTGTCGAGTATCGCAACAAGAAAAACCTCCCTCAACGCCGTAAAAAGCTTGAAGAAGCGCTGTTTACTGAAGGGGAATCCCGTTTCTTCCTGACTCAGCGGGAGATCCTGTCGGGTGCGCTCCGTCTCAAACCCCACGGCCTTGACTTGGGCGATTCGCTGGAGGTAGAGATCACCGATTCATTGACAAAAAAAGCCTATACCCTCTATCATTTCCAGCATGACCACTTATTGCTGGGATTCGACAAACTGTTCGAAGCCTACAAGGTGATTCAGGGAACGATCCTCATTCTCGAAAAGGATGAACAGGGGCGCCTGACCGTTACGATCCGCACCACCAAAAAGGGGACGATCACCGATCGGATCGTCTTTGACACGGAAAAGCGGGTATTCCGGGTAACCGAAGAGAAATTCGCCTCCTCGGTTTTCGTCAATAAACTCATTTATCTGGAAGCCGAAGTGTTGCGGACGCTCGAAGCAAAGATCGATGAATTCCGCGGCATGGAAACGCTCAACAAGTTGATACATAAAGTATTTTTCGAATTCGGCGTCAAGGAGCGGAATTATGAACTCCATGTGCTGCGTCTATATCATATTCTCGATGCGATCTTTCCAATTGACTTGAAACAGATCGAGGATGTCATTCTCAGCAGCCTGGAATTCATTCCCTCGGAAAAGGTCGCCGGCGTGTTTTTCCTCGATTCCGATGCAGTGGTTGAAATCGAAGAGGAAGAGAAGCGACGCCGCCAGAGCCTGATCGATGAAAGCAGGAAAAAGCGGGAAGAAATCCGCAAGCAACAGATGGATGAGGAGCTGCGGAAAAAAGACGAAATCCGCCTATTGCGCGAGGAGCGAAAACGGAAACGGGAGGAGGAGATGCGCATCGGCGACGTGCTCCGACAGACAAAAGAGCAACCCAAACCGGCCAAGCGGGAATCGACCCGTCGAACCGCTGCCGGAAGTGCCGCCGGCTCTGCAACCGGTCCTGCCAGAGACATGCATCCGATCCCCGGTTCCATGGATGAGATGAAAAGCCGTTCCGAACTGACCAAAAAGCCAAAAAAGAAAATCGAGTTGGATAAACCGGCCAAGGGCGTGAAAAAAGGTCAGAAGAAGATCATCGAAGAAAAAATTGAATTGTCGGAAATCAAAAAGGAAATCCTCCAGGAAGAGTTGATCGAAAAACCGGTGACCGAAAAAGAATCAAAGAAGACGAAGCAAAAGGAAAAAGAGGTCGCCTACCAGGATCAAAGCGGATTTACTGGAATATTTGCCTCCAAATTGGAAGAGCTCGTTGAAAAAGGAAAGGAAAAGGAACCGGATAACAGTGGAAAAAAATGAGGTTATTCTACTCTTCCTGGATTCGGGAAGCCGACCGCCGGACGATTGAAGAGATCGGAATTCCCTCCCTGGTTCTCATGGAAACCGCTGCCCGCGGCGCCGTTTCCGCGATTATGGAGGAATACCCCCGCGAGCGATTCCCGAATTGCATCATTTTCATCGGCCGGGGCAACAATGGCGGTGATGGTCTTGCAGTCGGTCGGATACTGCACGATAAGGGGTATTCCATCCAATTGCTGCTTCTCTATTCCCCTGAAGAGATGCATGGCGACGCCCGGGTCAACCTGGAGATCGCCCAACGGATCGGATTGACCCCCATCCAAATCGGAGCTGCTCAACAGATCGCAGATCTTCTCAAAGGCGCGACTCTGAATGAAACGATCGTCGTGGACGCCCTGTTCGGAACGGGATTGAACGGCCCTTTGAGAGAAGGATTGGTGACCGAAACGATTTCATTGGTAAACTATTCGGGCTTGCCCATCATCTCCCTGGACATCCCCTCCGGGCTTGGAGAAACCCATTTGCCGGGCGAAGGCATCCATATATCCGCAGCCATCACCGCAACTTTCGGTGGATTGAAATGGGCCCTTTTTCATCCCGATGGACACCCAGACTGCGGCCGGATCAAGCTGGTCGAAATCGGCATTCCCCGATTCATTCTGGAAAACCAACCCTTCCTCTTCTCACTGATCAGCCCCGAGCAGTTTACCTCGCTCCTGCAACCCCGGCGCCTTGATGCCCACAAGGGTATATACGGGCACGTCTTGACCATCGCTGGATCTCGGGAAAAACCTGGAGCCGGCCTTCTCAGTGCCTTTGCTGCGCTCGCGAGCGGAGCCGGGCGGGTAACTGCTGCTGTCCCCGAGGAAAACCGCTCGCTGTATGTCAAAACCCATCCCGAATTGATGACGATTCCCATAAACGAGACCAATGAACTCGGGAATTCATTGCTGTCTTGCCAGGCAGCCCTGCTCGGGCCGGGACTGGGAGTAGGACCACAGACAAAGGTGCTGGTGGAGACAGCGTTACGATCATGCGGCGCCCCAGTCGTTCTGGATGCCGATGCCCTGAACGTACTCGAACTGGGAACCGGGCCGATCAAAACGATCGCACCGGCATTGATTCTCACTCCTCATCCCGGTGAATTCGCCCGCCTCAGCGGCGCTTCCTCCGAGGAGATCCGCCGTGACCGACCGGGAATCAGCCGGGCATTTGCCAGAAAATACGGGGTATACCTTGTCCTCAAGGGCCACCATACCATTGTGGCCACTCCCGACGGCGATCTCTATGTCAACCAGACCGGAAATCCGGGGATGGCGACTGCCGGAAGCGGTGATGTACTGGCGGGAATGATCGCGGGAATGATCGCCCCATATCATCGGACGGATGAATGGGAAAAGGCGCTGATCGCCTCCGTTTTTTTACATGGACTGGCCGGGGATATCTCCCGAACCGAAAAAGGGGAAAGGGGAATGACCGCTTCCGACATCCTCACCGCCATCCCGAAAGTATTTATGAAACTCGATGAATTTCACAGTCGCTTCCAATAACCCCGCCGTGACTGAAGCTCTGGGCAACCGAATTGGGTCACATTTACATGGCAATGAACTGATCCTGATCAGTGGCCCCCTGGGTGCCGGGAAAACCCTTCTAACCAAGGGACTTGCCCGGGGTTGCGGGATCGATCCTGACGAGGTCGTTTCCCCGACCTTCGTCCTGATGAATCAATACGAGGGAAAGTTTCCCTTTTTCCACTTTGACTTATACCGGTTGGGAATGGCCGGGCAAGTCGCCGATCCCGGTTTCGATGAGTATCTCAGTCAGGGGATCGTGGTGGTGGAGTGGGCACAATTCCTTTCCCGAATGTCTTTTGCCGGCGAAGCGGTAATCAGGATTGATATCTCAGTTTCGGATGAAACACGCGCCATACAGATTGGTACACTCCTCCCCTACCTGACCGATTTCGCCCCCCAGGAGAAAGCAACCCGATGAGAGGAGAGGCCTTGATTTTATTTTCGGGCGGGATCGACTCCACGACCGCCCTCTATTGGGCAAAACGAAAATTTGACCGGACCACTGCGGTAATCTTCTCCTATGGCCAGAAACACCGCATCGAAGTCGACTTTGCCTTGCGGATCGCCAAAACCATCGGCGCCCCCACCATTTCGATCGCCATCCCGCTGGACGAAATTCTGACTTCGGCATTGCTCGATCCCGATCTGGATATCCCCATTTCCCTGGCAACGGCCAAGAACAAAACTGGCGTTCCCCTCACCTATGTCCCTTTCCGCAACGGGATTTTTCTGGCGATTGCCGCGGCCCTTGCAGAATCGCGCGGAAGCCGCCACCTGGTGACCGGTTTCAACTGCATAGATACACCCGATTATCCCGACACCACCAGACGATTCACCCGCAACATGCAGCAGGCAATCAATTCGGGAACGTCAGCGGTGTTGACCGGCCGGAAAATCCGTATCCATACCCCCCTGATCGGAATGACCAAAAGTGAAATCATCCGGTTCGGGCTTGACCTGAATGTTGATTTTTCCTATTCGATTTCCTGCTATCGAGGCAAGGAAATCCCCTGTCACCGCTGCCCTTCCTGCGATATTCGACAGAACGCCTTTGTCCAATTGGGGGTCGCCGATCCTCTGGAAGAAAGGATTAAAAAGGAGAAGGAGAAGTGAGCTGGGAGTTGATTGTCAAACAGAGCTTCAGTGCCGCCCATTTCCTGAACCATTACCAAGGCAAATGCGAGCGGATGCATGGGCATACCTTCGAGGTTGAGGCGCGGTTTGCCGTGGATCGGCTTCAGGAATCGGGAATTTCCATTGATTTCACAGAGATCAAGCATTTTCTCCGATCCATCCTGCCTGATCACCAGGTTCTCAACGAGGTGGTCCCATTCTCACCGTCAGCGGAACAATTGGCTCGCCTTTTTTTCCAAAAGCTGGCCGAACGTTACCCGGTGCGACGGGTGATCGTCTGGGAGTCGGCCGATGCCGGAGCCGAATACACTCAAGATCAATGAAATCTTCTGGTCGATCCAGGGTGAAGGGACCTTCATCGGATCTCCAACCATCTTTATCCGTTTGAGCGGTTGCAGTCTGCGCTGCCCCTATTGTGACAGCCGCGCCGCTTGGGAAGGTGGGGAAACTATGGAAATCGCTGCCATTGCCGGGAAAGTGGCCGATCTCCTGGCCCTATATCCCTATTCCTGCCTGGTGATTACCGGGGGTGAACCGCTCGAGCAGGATCTTTCCCTTCTGCTAAAGGAGTTGCGCCCACTGTTTTTAACGATTGCCTTGGAAACCAACGGCACCCTATTCCAGGACTTGCCCATCGACTGGTGGACTGTTTCCCCCAAAGACCAGCGCGGATATCGTGTCCACCCTCGTTTGATTCCCCTAATAGCGGAGATGAAATTCATCGTCAATGACCATCTCGACTTACCGATCATCCAGAGAATGCGCCTGCTCGGGGAGGACTTCCCCATTTTCCTGCAACCACCCTTTCCCCAGCCGGATCGATATGTTAAAACCTGGCAAAAATTTTGCGATTTTTCCCGCCTCGGGGTGAAGAATCTGCGACTTGGCGTGCAGCTTCACCGATTGTATAAAATCCCCTGAATTTGTTAGTAAGAGCTACTGGGCCTGGACTTCAACCATCGGAGACTTGGAGATGGATCGATAACTGAACCGAAATGTGAACCGGCCAGCCCGCCGGTATAGAAATATGTCATAGTGAAGCTTGTTGAAACGGGCATCGTAATTGAACTGGGTCTGAAGGTTCCAGTTCTTGATCAGAGAAACCTTCAAATCGAGATAAGCGGTCGAGAATTTCCCGGTCTTGGTGTCGTATGAAACCGAGGTCCAGCCGCTGACCGGGACCTTCACGCTCTCCTTGAAACGGATGACCGCGTTCCAATCCTGGGAATGGGTCCCCTGGATAAACCAGTCGGTCGGCTCCCGGCGGGTGTTGTAATTGTAATTGAATTCGACTGCCCACAGTTTCCCGATCGTCTGACGGCTACGAAATATGTACCCCATTGACAGGGCACGATTGATCGGATTCCTGTCGTGGAAATGTTCGAGCTGGATCAGCGCCGAGAATTCGGTGCCGGGAAAAACCTGATAGCTCTGGGTCTCGATGTTCAATGAGGTGTTGGCATTGATCATCCGGTCGGTGGAGGCCTGGCGTTTGATCTCGGTGGCGCTGATAGCCGAGCGGAAATTGCAGCGCAGGATGCCATTGTAGAGCGTAAAGGGAGTAGCTGCCAGACGAATATTGGGGCTCGTTTGAAAAAGTTCCTGGAGCCGGTCCCGCTGCAGGGAGTATTCAGCAGACAGGTCAAACAGCTTGTTGGTGAAGGATGCGGAGAAGTTGGTCTGAGACAGCTTCTGGAACTGGTTTTCGGTAAACAGCAATTTCGACTGGGAGTGGGAAAACTGCAAATTCACTTTTTTCCACAACTGGTTCTGATAAGAGAGGCTCAACGTATCTTGTTTTTTCCGTTCACGGCCGGCATTTAGCGTGAGATTCCCCCAACTTTTCAGCGCCAGTTGGGAATTGAGCCGGATCCAGGTCTCCTCTTTACCGAAAGCTGGTCTGGAATAATCGATTGACAGGTCGTTGGTCATCGTCGTACCGAAGTTTTTCTGCATGTGCAAATCGGCATGAAGCATGTTCTTCATAAAATAACTGAAATTGGATGTCAGATCGAGATTCTTCGCCAGATGGAATTTCTGATTGTTGGTGAAATTGATCCGATAACCCGGGTCGAGATCGAGCAGGCGGAAAATATCATACTCAAGGCGCAGGCCGGATGTATGCTTGTAGAACGGTTGGTCCCCTTTTCCCTTGGAAGCGAATTCGAGGGAGGAATTTAACGCCAGCCCAATGCCGGAATACCACCACAACTTGTCGATCCGAAACGGCTGCTCCCGTTCCTGGTCGATTCCTTTATCCATGCGGAATTTTCGGAATGAAACCGATTGCATACCCTCGATGAAAACGGTTGTCTTGAATCCGTATACCGCGAAGTTTTTATAGATTGCAAAGCGATTGCCGACGAAATAGATGAGAGAAGCGTGCAACTGATTGAGGGAAACCGGAGTGAAAGCTGGAAATTCGGTCGGTGGATCGACGGCTGGAAGAATCCGTTTGACGATGGTTTCCTGAAAATCGGTCAGACACATCTGCAAAGATTGCAGGTTGAGATCGACAGCATCGGCTTGATAGGTGGTTTCGCCGATGGTGATTTGGCACCCTTCACCCAAACGGGCAGTACGGTCAGCCATATTGATTTCCAGAAAACCAGCTGCTATCATAGCCCCCTTCCACTTGAGCTCGATTTTCCCTTTGCCATAGATATAGTTGTAATCGAGACTGTAGAACAGGTAATCACCCTGGATTTCAAGGATCTCCGCTACGGGCAGAGCTTCCATTCCGCAATGTATCAGAACCAATCCCGTCATCAGGATCAGTCGCTTGATTGATCTTCGACGGCAACCATGGCGATCAGAATTAGGCAGAGTGAGTTTGGTCGTGGCCATGTTATTGGAATCGCAACTGATAGATTTTCCCGGTCTGATCCCCGAGCCAGGCCAACCCCTGGCTGAAACAGATCCCCGACACGGTTTTGGCGGGGGCCTGGTAGGTGAACAAGACGTCGCCATCCGGATTCAGACGATATATCTGCTGTTGCTGGGCATCGACCACCCAAAGATGAGTCCCGTCGAAGGCCACCCCATTCAGGGAAAACCCTGGTCTGGAAATGGTCTTTTGGATTGTACCGGTGTTGCTGTCAACCAGTTTGATCATATTGGACTCACGATCATAGACATAGATGGAAGATCCCATAACCTCGACAGGGCCGAAATTTCCCCGGGCCAGGTTGAGGAGCCGCAGTACGTTTCCATGGAGGATATGGACTTTGATCAACTGCGGTTTGCCCACCAAAGAAAGCCATAACCCGTCGATATCGTAGGCGATTCCGGATGGCGATTCTTCTACTTCCAATTCGCGGAGCACGGCTCCTGAATTGTAGTTAAGGGAGAGGACCCGATATCGGGTATCGACGACCCAGAGAGAATCTTCGGAAAAGGTCAGATCAAGGGGGACGATGCCTGGCGTCTGGATCGTAGCCATTATCTCATATGCCCGTTTCTCTCCGTTCGGGTCGAGCGGGTTGTCGAACAGGCGGTCTTTGCAGGAAGCCAGCAAAAGAAGGCTAGAAAAGGACAACCAGAGAGATTTGATAGAGTGTTTGTCGATCATCGGTATTCGGTCGGATCGAAATCTGAACCGGTGTCTTTTGTTTCCGCTTGATATGGGTATGGATATCCACCAGGTTCAAGACCCAGATCCCGGCTCCGATCAGGATGTACTGATTCCGCTTCCGATCGAAGCGCTCCGTAAGTTGACGGTTTGTCAAGGTCTCTTCGGTGTTCGTCGAGAAGCGGTAATTCCAGTAATAACGATCGGCTTTTTGATTGGCCACGAAGGCCTGGACGATACAAAAGCATTCCGCCGCTGCCAGAAGGATACCCTTGGCGTACTGTTTTTCACGTATCTGCCCAACCCCTGGAAAAACTAGTGATTGAATCAGGGCCGGGTCGGTTTTCCTGGGAGTCTCCTGGGCAAAAGAGGAAACGATGCCGAAGAGAATCAAGGTCATGGCGATCAGAGGTCGGGGAAAGTCTCTGTTATTCGATTTTTCCAGTGCAGAGATGCTCATTGATCATTCCGGTAATCGCGATTTTAATTTTCCGCTTTTTCAACCCATGGGACGAGGGTAAGCGAACCGAAAGAAAATTTCGGGTGACGGCGAGGGAATGAGCCGCACCTTCCTCGATCAGGATACCCTCGATCGTCTTGCCCACCATCCGTTCCCGGTAAGCACGTTTGATGTCCAGGTTCAATGCTTTCATCTCCTTGGCCCTTCGCTGGACAATCTCCCTGGACAGGGATGGCAGGGTTGCTGCGACCGTCCCCTGCCTGGGTGAAAAAGGGAATATATGAAGATAATTGAGATCACCGGCCACGACTAGTTCTTGTGATTGTTCGAAATCCCGTTCGCTCTCCCCGGGGAATCCGACGATGAAATCGGCTCCGATATTGGCGTCCGGGAAAAAGACCCGCAGGTGATGCAGGTTTTTCAGGATCTCAACCGCCTTTCCGCCCCGTTTCATCGCCTTCAATACGGCATCGGATCCGCTTTGGATCGCTAGATGAAAGCTCTCAGCAATCTTAGGCAGGGCGGCCAACTCTTTCAGAAACGAATATTTGATAAACCGTGGATCGAGAGAGCTCAATCGCAGGATTTCCAGCTCGGGGATCTGCTGAAGCTCCTTGAGCAGGTCGAGCAGGGTTTCCCGGGGGAACCGGTCATATCCATAGGAGGAAAGATTGATCCCCGTCAGGACAATCTCCTTGTACCCCAGTGAAACGTAATAGGAGGCTTTTTTCAGGATATCGGATCGCGAGGCGCTGATCGATTTTCCACGCAAAGACGGAACGATGCAGAATGCGCAATGGAAATTGCACCCATCCTGAATTTTTAAAAAAAAGCGGGATTTAAAAGAGGTATGATAAATCACATTGGAGGAAATCGGATAATCCCGGGTGATCGAATCGATCAGGTTCGATTTCTCCAGGTTGGTGAAAAACCGATACGGCCGGTACCGCAGACTCAGATCTTTCTTCTCCTTGGTGACCGTGCAACCGACTACGAGCCATGGGCAGGAACTGGTGCGATACATCCGGTTCAAGTAGCGGATCACATCACGCTCGGCATTTTCGGTGACACTGCAGGTATTGAGAAGTGCAAAATCGGCATCGGCAACCGATGCCGTATAGCGATACCCGCGGTTTTCCAACTCATGAATCCATTCCTGTGCTTCGGCTTGATTGCTTCGGCAGCCGAAATAATCGACATAGAATTTCATCCTTCGGCGAGTCTCTGCTCCAGCTGGCGGTTTTTTTGATTCACCAGCTCGGCCTGCTCCTCGCGGAATTTTCGTAGAAGGTCCATATTATCGGGATTTTCCAGGCCAAGGATCTGGAGAGCAAATAGGATGGCATTGAATGCTCCCGAATCGCCAATCCCGAAAGTGGCGACAGGAATCCCTCCAGGCATCTGCACCATGGACAGCAGGGAATCGAGGCCGAGAAGAGGAGAGGAAATCGGAACAGCCAGAACGGGGATTAATGTCTGCGCCGCCACTACACCGGCCAGGTGGGCGGCTCCACCGGCAGCGGCGACGATCACGCGCACCCCCTGGTTTTCGCATTCCCGGATCAGTTTTTCAGTCCGATCCGGGGTGCGGTGCGCTGAGGTCACCTCCATGCGGAAGGGGATCTGCTTAGATTTCAGAAATTGGACCGCTTTGGTGAATACGGGGTAGTCGGAATCACTCCCTATGAATATAGCGATTTTTGGTTTCATTTTTTACTCCAGCCGATGTCTTTACGAAAATTGACATTGTCAAAAGTGATCAACGAAATGGCATCATAGATCTTCTTCATCGTGGATTTCAGGGTTTCTCCACTCGCGCAAACGTTCAAAACACGACCGCCATTGGAATAGATCGACTTTCCATCCGTGTAGGTGCCGGCATGAAAAATATCGACTCCCTGAGATTTGGCTCGTTGCAGGCCATCGATTTTTTTTCCCGATTCATACTTGCCGGGGTACCCCTTGGAAACGAGCACGACACATGCCGCCACGTTTTCATCCCATTCGGGGTGGATATCGATCAGGTACTCCTCTGTGACCGCCTCGAGGATATCGACCAGGTCACTTTTCAACCGCATGAGCACCGGTTGTGTTTCCGGGTCTCCAAACCGGCAATTGTATTCAAGGACTTTCGGACCTTCCGCGGTGATCATCAACCCCGCGTAGAGGACGCCCTTGAATTCCCGGCCGTCATAGCGGAGACCGGAAATGGTCGGTTCGATGATCGTTTTCATGATGATGTTGTAGAGGTTTTTATTGATCTGTGGCGCGGGCGAGATCGCCCCCATTCCGCCGGTATTCTTCCCCCGGTCGTTTTCCTGAGCTTTTTTATAATCCATTGAAGTGACCAGTGGAAGAATGCGGCGCCCATCGCTGATCACCATGAATGAAAGCTCCTTGCCGACCAGAAAATCTTCTATGATCACCTCATCGCCCGATTTGCCGAACTTCTGTTCCACCATGATTTCCTGGATAGCCTTGTCGGCTTCGGTACTGTTCTGGCAGACATAAACGCCTTTTCCGCCGGCCAGACCATCGGCCTTGATCACCTTGGGAAACCTCGTACCGGACAGGTATTCCCGGGCTGGTGTCGGGCTGGAAAAGGTTACGAAAGCGGCTGTGGGGATATTGTTCTTTTTCATGAATTCTTTAGCAAAAGACTTGGAACTCTCTATTTTGGAAGCTTTCTGTGAAGGACCGAAAATCCGCAGGTTTTGACGGTTGAATTCATCGACAATCCCCAGATTCAGCGGTTCTTCCGGTCCGACAACAGTCAGGTGGATCCCTTTTTCCTTGGCGAATTCGGCCAAGTCGATCAGGTCGGTCGATTTGATATTGACAATTTCCGCCAGATCTGCCATGCCGGGATTTCCAGGTGCAGCGAATACCTTGGTGACCCGTTTAGACTGGGAAATTTTCCAGACCAGGGCATGCTCCCGCCCGCCGGAACCGATAACCAGGACTTTCATGATTTCTCCTCAATATGATGCCAGAGTGATTATAATGAAATCCGATCCTGGATGCAAGGTTGAGATGACAGGTTGAGATGGCAGATCAGGGATGATCGGAATGGGTGATGAGCGGGTTGTTGATCAGAAACTGGTCGGTGAAAACATCCCGGATGACATTTCCGGAAAGACTCCGGTTCAATTGGAAACCGATATAGTAACAGAGGGTCGGATACAGATCAATAATCGAGATGGAAGGCAGAAAAACACCTCGACGCAGGGCGTTTTTTTCATATAGAAAGAAGACACCCGGAGACGAATTCGGCCGGTATACGAAAATATCCTTGCCACTGATGTAATTCAGGAGAATCCTCCTCCAGAGCGGCAATGGTTCGATCTCGGACAAGCCGATGATGACCAACATCTCGTCATCCGTCATGGTCCCGATCAATTTCCCCACCATGGCATCATAAAACTGGTAATAACGGGGAAGGATTGGGCGGTATTTCTGCACCAAGTCTTCCCGCAGATTGGGGAAATTCTGGGGATCGGTATAGTGAAAAAAATGGGAGGTCACCGTTTCCAAACCGGGAAGGTTGATGATAAAGTAAGAATAGATACTGCTGGGCCAGGAAGGCATGCGGTTGATTAGGTAGTCGTCTAAAAAGAATGCCCGTTTGAGGATACCGATTTTGGGATCGCCCTCGTCGGGAATATCGGGAAAAAATTGGAGATATTCATTATTCTTGCGTAGATTCTTTTCCGAATAGCTGAGGTGGGCCGGGGGGGCTAGCAAGGACAACGTGGCTTTGCCGATCGAATGGTATCGACAAATCAAGGTATCCTGCGGAACCAGGTAGTGTTTTTTATAAAATGTGGCCAAACCGATTTTGGCCGAATTGCGAAAAAAAATGTAACGGGGAAAAATTTCAAATTCGGTGGATACATTTCGGAACTGGAAGCGGGAGTGGGTGAAACTGGAATTGACAGCTGGCGGGTATCCGGTGAGAATCGTATTCAGTAAAGCCTGTTCATAGTTGGGAGAAAAGGTCTTCATGCGACCGACGATCCCATTGTTGCGGATCCATTCGATATTCGGCAACTTCAGTTCAGCCGGAAGCGAGAGGATATAATTGAGAGATATTCCCTGCAACACTATTATTTTCAGCCGACGGGGTGTTTGGGTGGAGATCTCCGATTTTACTGGCAAAACCGGTGGTAAATAGGGAGTCATCACCGAATAGTAACCATACAGGAGGGTAAGGATGAGAATCAGGTAAAAAAAACCCTGAGTCCATAAACGGATCGACCGTTTGAAAACGAAAAATACCCCCCCGATCAGAATCAAGAAAGAATTGATCAAGAGGAGACGGCTGAAGTGGGTACGGAAAACGGGTGAAAAAAAACTCTTATAGTATTGGTAATTCAGAAAGCTGATCAAGGTGATCAGAAAAATAGATAAGGTCACAAAATGGAGAAGCGTGGGTGGTGAAAACAGGCCGAACCCGATTTTTTTTCCCGAAAAAAATTCGGTTATGAATATAATCAGACTGAAAAACACAATCCAAAGCGGTCCAAAAAACAGAAACAGATCGATGAACATCAGTGGGAACTGGGTGGGGGAGACGGGGATATGGCGATTGAGAAGCAGGATGAGAATCTGGATCGACCAAGTGACAACCAAGGAAGTGAAGAAAAAACTGATCGATATTTTTATTGCGCGGATCAATCTATTTGTCGAAGGCCTCCGGAGTAGTGATCAACATGAGCGTGGTTTGCCCCAGCCTGAACTCCGTTTGATCGGTAATTTCAGTGATGGAAACCTTTTCGTCATTGATGAAGGTGCCGTTCGTGGAACCCAGATCACGAAGGAATACTTTTTCGCTCCGTACTTCGATAGCCAGATGTTTTCTTGATACTTCCTTGTCGGGAATGATCAAATCGACTTTCCCACGGCCGATCAAAATATAGGGTTTATTCAAATGAAAGATAAAACCAGCACGGGCCCCCTTGATGATCGCCAAGGAAATTTTCTTATCGTTGGGGAGTCGCAGGTTTTCGCTGATCCAAAGTGAATCATCGACCTTCTGCTGAATGATCTTGGCCGTATCCTTTTTACTCGATGAGTCATCGTGGGCTTCCATTACTTCGAAAATCGTCTGACATCGCGAACACTTCAGCTTCTTTTTTCCCTGAATGCGATCGTCAGCGATCTCATATTTTGCCTTGCACTTTGGGCATTCGATGATCATATCGCAATTATAACAAATTTTTTTTTAATATACAAAGAAATTGGTTTGCTATAGGCTGAATCGGTTGCATCCGAGAAAGCTTATCCTTTCATTCCCGCCAATTCTCATAGCATCGGTACAAAAGATACGGGGAGCAGGGTTTCTCTCTTCAAGGAGCCCCCTTCCTTACGGAATTTGATAATATACTGCTGAGAATCTCCAACCGGAGCCAGTAGGATTCCCTGATCAGACAGCTGGTGAAATAGAACCGGAGGAACATCTGTGGGAGCGGCAGTCAGGATTATTTTATCAAATGGCTGATATTCAGGCCATCCTTGGCGGCCATCACCCACTTTGAAGCGAATGTTTCGGTATCCCAATTGATCACATAGCCGAGTCCGAGCACTGTCCGATAACTGCTGGATCCGCTCAATGGAAAAAACTTCCGCCGTTATTTCGGCAAGAATGGCCGTTTGATATCCAGATCCGGTCCCGATTTCCAAAACCCGGTCGGAGGGCCGAAGTTCGAGCAATTCACTCATATAAGCCACGATATACGGTTGGGAAATGGTCTGCCCATAACCGATTACCAGGGGCCGGTCCTCATAACTGTGTGGCTGATCGGTTTCGGGGATAAAAAAATGACGGCGGATTTTGAGCATGGCGGAGAGAACCGCATCGTCAGTTACCCCACGCGCTTTGATCTGTCGGTCGATCATTTGCACCAAAGAATCGAAAAAAGAGTCCATTTAATAGGATTTGGCGTAGAGAACGGTTTCAGTAGACGGTTTCCCGCATCCCGAGCACTGGGTGAGTTGCGGATCAGATTTTTCAAGAATCACCCGGATGGTCGCCGCCATATCCTTTTTGATCCGCGCTTCGCAATCCGGGCTGCCGCACCAACCGCATCGGGCCAGACCGCGACGATTTTCAATGATCGACTTCAGTTCCTCATAATCGTTGACGGAGTGGGTGTTTTCTTCGCGGAATTGCAATGCCTTTTGAAACAATTGCGTTTGAATTTCGACCAATTTTCCCTTGAGAGTCGGGATGAGCTGATTGCTTGGAATGAATAATTTTTCCCGGGTAAGCCGGTTGACCAGAACGACCTGCTGCTTATCGATGTCTTTCGGACCGATCTCGATCCTCATCGGGACACCCCGCATTTCCCATTCGGCGAATTTCCATCCGGGTGTATAACTATCCCGGTCGTCCAAGTGAGCCCGGATACCGTTTTCTTTTAATTCTATCAGAATTCGGGCCGCAGCCGCAGGGACCTTTTCCCGCCAATTACCCATGGTGATGGGGACAATAACCGTCTGGATCGGAGCGAGTTTGGGGGGGAGGATCAATCCGGAATCGTCCCCATGAGTCATAATGACCGCACCGACCAACCGGGTCGATACACCCCAGGAAGTACCCCAACCGTATTCCAGTTGTTGCTCTTTGTTTTCGAAGCGAATATTGAACGCCTTGGCGAAATTCTGTCCAAGGTTATGCGAGGTCCCCGCTTGCAATGCTTTGCCGTCGGGCATCAAAGACTCAATAGCATATGTTCGGACGGCTCCGGCGAATTTTTCACTGTCGCTTTTCCGGCCGGTAATGACGGGAAGAGCGAGATACTCTTCCGCCAAGCGCCGATAAATATCGAGTATGAGCAGGGTTTCTTCCTCGGCTTCCTGGGCATTGGCATGAACCGTATGTCCCTCCTGCCAGAGGAATTCGGTGGTTCTCAAAAAGGGGCGGGTGACCTTTTCCCAGCGAACTACATTGGCCCATTGGTTGATGAGCACGGGGAGATCTCGCCAAGACTTTATCCACTTGGAATACATAGAACAGATAATAGCTTCCGAAGTCGGACGAACAGCCAATTTTTCTTCAAGCTCTTCACCACCCCCATGAGTGACCCAGGCTACTTCGGGCGCAAATCCCTTGACATGATCGGCCTCTTTTTGCAAAAAACTCTCGGGGATGAACAGTGGAAAATAGGCATTGCGATGACCGGTCTCCTTAAGCATCCGGTCGAGGTTGGCTTGAATATGCTCCCATATTTCATATCCATAAGGACGGATAACCATCATCCCTTTCATTGGAGAATAATCTGCCAATTCAGCTTTACGGATCAACTCAATATACCATCCGGAAAAATCCTCCGTTTTTTTTATAATATTTTTGACGAAATCAATTTCTTTAGACATGCGTCTCCTTTGGGCACTATTATAGTGAAAACAGACCCTTGCTGCAATCAGATTGACGATTTTAAGCAATAACTATCCCGGAAGGATCCAAGCGTCGGATTCCCTTTCCGGAATCGACTAAAATGGAGCGGATCGAGTGCTTATCCTATCTGGGTACTTGATTGCTTTTTGGAGCCGCTTCATTGATCCGCAACGGACGGCCCTTCAGATCTTTTCCGTTCAGAGCCTTGATGGCCGCCTGAGCTTCTTCCGCATTGGGCATTTCCACGAAACCGAAACCCCTGGATTTTCCGCTGATTTTGTCCTTGATTATCGAGGCGGAAGCAACCTGGCCATACGGTTCAAAGAGTTGGCTGAGCTCACTTTCCTCGAGTTTCCAGGGCAAATTTCCACAATAGATATTCATAAAAACCTCCGAAAAATGTGTGGCGATTGAAAACAATCAAGTTGAGGATAGTCCGAGAGCGAGAGGAGCAGTAGGTGTTTATTTTGACTGAGTAAATCAGAATAGAATGATTGCCGGTATTTCATACGCGCAAACCATGAGAAAACAAGATTAGCAAAATCCGGGGAAATTTTCAATGGGGAATTAAACAAATGAGAAATTAATCCCCATGTTGAAGCGGTTCGGAATTTGGTATATATTACGATAGACGGACTGTTTCAATGGATAGACACAGAGTATACTTGCGACTATGGATACTTGGCATCGGTTGATCAATCCCGTCGTGCTGGAAATTATGAGTAACCATTCCTTGATCAATGGCGTTTTTGGATTCATCCATCGTTCCTCTACTCCTCCCCCTTATACACAGGGCCGTTTCCTTCCCCAGGAGCGGGCTCGTGTTTTTTTACATGAGTCATGAAAAAAAACGGCCATAAACGATTTTGGCTCCTGCTTTTAACCCTGCCTGCCGTGGCTTTGATTTACCTGGGAATTCTCTGGCTAACCCTTCCAGACGTCTCGAGTCTAATCCGAAAAAATCCGCGGTCCACCTCACTCATTCAATTTCGACAGGCCGAGGCGGTAAAAAGAGGGATCCGTTTTCATCCCCATATATCTTGGACAAGCCTTTCCCGAATAACTCCACTGGTGGTCCAAGCAGTTTTGATCGCCGAGGATGACAAATTTTTTCAGCATGAAGGATTTGACTGGGAAGCACTTCAGAAAGCCATGGAGAAAAATATTAAAAAAAAGCGATTGGGAATCGGCGGCTCGACGATCACCCAGCAACTGGCGAAGAACCTGTACCTGAATCCATCCCGATCACTTCTGCGTAAGACACGCGAGGCATTTATCGCCTGGAAACTGGAAGGAAAATTATCAAAGTCACGAATACTTGAATTATACTTGAATGTGATCGAGTGGGGAAACGGCATTTTTGGCATCACGGCGGCCTCCCGATTTTATTTTCGGTGTTCCCCTGCCGAGCTGACCGTTGCCCAATCAATTCGATTGGCCTCAGTACTTCCCAATCCCCTCCGCTTCCAGGTCAAGGCAAACGGGAATCGCCGCATGAACCGAAAACGGAGAATCATCGCAACGCGGATGCTGAGAAGGCAGTTGATTACAAAGGAGCAATATGAACAGGCACTTGCAGATTTGACATCGGGCATTAACCTTCACTGAACCGGCGTGTTGACATTCTTCCTGATTCTTTCTATATATATCCAATGAAAGTATTTCTGATACTCTCAATTCTAGGGACTTTCCTTGGTACTGTTTCCGCGCAAGAAACACTGGCGAATATTTCCCTATCAGGGAGCGCTTCCACCGACCCGGTAGTGGCGATCAACCAGCAAGGCGAAGCCTGTGCCGTCTGGGTTGAGAAGTTTTCGGCCACCAGCAGCCAGGTCTGTTTTTCCCTATATCGAAACAATTCCTGGTCAAATCCCCTTTCCATCCCCGGACAGGGGGGCAGCAGTCATCACCCCCACGTCACTCGCGGACGCGGCGGCAATGGTTTTTGTTGCGTTTGGCGAGATTCCTCGGCCTGGAGAATCGCCTACAGCGAATTCAATGGCTGGGAGTGGAGCACCCCGGTCCATATTTCAGAAAAGGGAAGCGGCGATTTCGGTTTCCCCCGTGTCGCCACTACCTCTAAGCGCATCGTTGTGGTATGGGTGCAGGAGGTCTATGGATATACAGGAACCGAGATCGTGGGCCGAATCTGGAATGGTGGCTGGGAGGATATCCAGAACATTTCCCGGACCTGGTTGACCTCAAAGCATCCCGATATATATGCCGGAACAGATGAACGAACCTATGTAGTCTGGCAGGATGCCAGCGATACCCATCAGCATCCCGATGGCTCCTGGCATGATATTTTTGAAGTGAAAATGAATGTCGATGACGGCGGCAGTGCATGGGGGTCGGCTTTAGACGTGACCAACCAGGATGAATGGATTTTTCGGGCCTATGCCGCGGTAAATTCCAGCAACAACATCATGGTTGCTTATTACTACCAATCTCGTTCTGCCTATTATGCAAGTTTCCGTACCAACGGATCCTGGACCGAACCACGGATCGCCAGTGATATAGGTGACCATCACGATCACGATGCATATTGGGCCGACGCTTGTTCATTCGGTAACGGATACTTGTTCATCTATCGCGATGTCGGCTATCAGATCGTCTACAGTTCCGCTTCCAATGGTGCATTATCCCAGCCGATCATCCTCGGCACCGGCTGGAATTCCCACCCTTCCATTGATTATCACGCGTCTTTTGGAGCCGCCGCGGTCTGGACGTGTGAAGAATCGGGAGAGATCTTCGGTATGATATTTGATCCAAGTGACCCTCCCCCCAATCCACCCCCAATTCCGGGTCCGAATCCGACCGATAAACCGGTATATCCACCTTTGAATGTCCAGCTGGAGAACTACCGGATGAAATATAACGCCCCCATCAAGTCGATCGATACCTTTGAGAATCGAAATGTGTTTTCGATTCAAATTGTCAAGAAAATATTCTGGAACCTTCCCGAAGCAGCACAGAATTTCTCTGTGCCCATGAGCTTGTATCGGATATTCAGAAAAACATCTGCAAGCACGAATTGGCTGATGCTGAAAGAGGTCAATGGGCAAACCCTCCAATATGAAGACAAATCGGAAATCCAGGCGAATCTTCAGTATGAATACGCCGTATCCGGCCTGGATCAATACCAATCGGAGCGGTATTCCTATAACCTGGTTTTGTGGGAGGCAAACCCGAAAAATGAATCCGAGGGAGTCAATGTCCGGTTTTATCGGATTTATCGAAAACACCCAGATGATTCGGGCTATGGATTGTGGCGGGTGATCGATACGCAGCCGATCCCTCAGGAAGATCATACCACGGAAATCCGACTTGGATACGATTTTGATTATGCAGTGACCGCTGTCAGTGAAAGCGGCAGAGAAAGCTCTATGGAACATGCGATAGAGATCACGATCGACCTGGATCAGCATCGGCCGAAACCGGAGACTAATTCCCCCAAAACGGGAAAGCATCGTTCCCCGCTGTAAGAAAAATAGGTTCTACTTCTCCGGTCGACCGGTTGAGCATATATAGATCGTAACCGGTTTTCCCTTTTGCTTTGGGACTGGAAGAAAAAACGATCCATTTCCCATCAGGGGAAAAACAGGGATAATAATCGTAACTGTCTTTTCTGGTGGGGGTGAGGTTCTTCTGATTGCTTCCATCCCGGTTCATGATCCAGACATCTCCCAACCCATCGTCTTCGTGTGAGACGAACGTGATCATCCGACCGTCCGGAGAGTATTTGGCTCGGCAACTGCCCGACTTCCCGATTTTTACGAATCGACCTGTTCCGGGTTGGAATCGGGCCACCGTCCATCCAAAAAAAACTTTGGCGGTAAATACGAATTCATCTCCTTGGGGTGATTGGAAGGGTGTGATGAGTGCAGGCAGATCAGCTTTCGGAAACGGATTAACCGTTTTTTTGCCGGCAAGTTCATAGCGAAACAACCTCCATTTTCCTTGCTCTTCACGTACAAAAAATATGGATTTCCCGTCCCAACTCCAACTTGGATCATTTTCATCCTGAGGGGATGAAGTGATCCGATTGAGTTCTCCGTTCTCAAGAGTCAGGAGAAAGACGTCAAAATTTCCATTGCGGTTGCTGGAAAAAACCAGCTGTTTTCCATCCGGACTCAGAACCGGCCACCAATCGTCGGCTGAATGCGTGGTCAAGCGGGTCAGTCGATTGTTCTGTGCCAGATAGATTTCATTGTTGCCGATAAAATTGGATACAAAAACCAGTTTTGAGGAAAAAGGGAAGTGGATCTCCTGAGCGGCAACCTGGCCATGGAGGTTCAGCCAAGCGATTACCATCCCCCCAATCAAGAATGCTCTATTTTTCATTTATTAATTATATAGCAATACAACCAATCCGATCAAGATCGACCCCATTATCCAGGAAACGCAAAATATCCCATTATTTCTAGTAAATTTAAATTAATCCGTAACGATTCCTATTGAAAAAAAAAAACATCTATTTTACACTTCTCTCTCATGTCAGGAGCACAGTATTTTCCAAAGATCAATCAGGGAGGATTCGATCCTGAAATGGCATTGCCATACACTCTAATTATCATCGTTTCTCCATGTTTTTCACTTTTCAATAAGGTGCAAGATGAAATTGGATCGTCGAAACTCACCCCGCTTTTTCTGTCGTAATCAAGTCTCGATCCGGATCGAACGGGACCCTGATCACATTTATCCGGCCAACTTGCAGGAAATCAGCTTGACAGGCATCAAGCTCTTCTGTGAAGAGCTTTTACCCCTGGGAACTCCATTGACGATCACCGATCTCTTCGGCGTGGCCGGTCCATCCCTGCAGATCAAACTGGTTGAGGTCCGTTCCGCCTCCGGTTACAGTGTCGGAATCGGTGAGTTTTTGGCCTTGAATAGTGAGCAGCAAGCGGCGCTCGATCGATTTATAGCCCCAATGAAGAAGGTGGTAGACCGCCGCCACGCCGCTCCAGCCACAGAAACCGACCGCCGTCTAACCAATCCGCTTTTCCTGAAATGCCTCCGCTTCAATCGGGGCGAAAAGCTGATCGAAAAGAACCAGTATTTCTACTTCCGTGAGTTGCAGAGCGGTTCGACCAGCAGGGTATGCATCCGTGGCCGGGAAATGCTCAACCTCGCTTCGAATAATTACCTTGGACTATCTACTCATCCATCCGTGATCGAAGCATCAATCAAGGCAATCGAGCGATATGGGATAGGAACCGGCGGATCCCGGATACTCAGCGGAACCATGGATCTTCACAATGAGCTCGAAGAAAAGATTGCCCGTTTCAAAGGGGGTGAGGCCTGCGCCGTGTTCAGCACCGGATATACGGCCAACCTGGGGATCATTTCGACCCTTGTATCACGGGATGAACATCTGATCATCGATGCCAAGAGCCACGCCAGTATCATTGATGGTTGTCGATTATCGGGCGCTCGACTATCGGTGTTCCGCCACAACAACATGAAGAATCTGGCCACTGAACTGGAGAAGATCGCCCCGGAAACACCCAAGTTGATCATTACCGATGGGGTGTTCAGTATGGATGGAGATGTCGCCAAGCTGGACGAGATTTACCGCCTGGCCAGGATGCATCAAGCCGCCATCATGGTCGACGATGCCCATGGACTAGGAGTTTTGGGAAAAACCGGCCGAGGCACGATCGAACATTTCCAACTGGAACCGGGCGCTATCGATCTCGTCATGGGGACCCTGAGTAAAGCATTGGGAGCTTTGGGGGGATTCGTCATCGCCAAGCGGAAGGTGATTCACTGCCTGAAGAATATCAGCCGATCGATTCTCTTCACCACCAGTTTCCCACCAGCGATCTGTGCAGCAGCGATCGCGGCCTTGGAGGTGATGGAGACGGAACCGGAATGGAGACACCGTTTATGGGAGAACATCTGCTTTCTCAAGAACAACCTGAAAAAAGCCGGTTTCGATATCGGCGAGACCCATTCAGCGATCATTCCCGTGATTATCCGCGATGAGATCCTCACATACCAGATCACGCAACAACTGGAAGATGAGGGAATCTTTATTTCGCCGGTCGCTTATCCAGCCGTCCGCCGGAAAGAGTCGCGTCTGCGGGGGAGCTTGATGGCAACCCATACCATCGATGATCTTGAATTTTTCATCGATCGCCTGTTGGCCGTCTGCCGAAGGGTCGGGTACTCCCCCAAGCCTCGGGATGACCAATCAGAAATCCGATCGGGAGGAGTGGAATGGCCTACATCATCTTGATCGTTGCTTTGATCAACTTGACTCTGTCGGGAATCGGTATTTTTCGTATCCCCCGACGATACTTCTTCAAAAATTATTTTGTTAGCTACGGATTGTTGACGGTCGCCTGGCTGATCAGCAATCTGCTCATCATCACCCGCCAATCCTATCTATGGTTGAAAATCTCTTATGCCATCGGCTCGGTGATGATCGCTGCAGCGGTACTGATGGCCCTTAGCTTTTCCCAACAGCAGCGGGTTAAACGACCTCTGCGCCTGCAAATCACGGCCATCGGTTTCGGGATTGGAGTCATGTCGATGGTTCCCGGACTCTTTTTTAAAAAAGGTTTCAAAGAGGCAATCACCAGTGAGAACGTCAATTCAGTTTTCACCACCTTTTTTGTCGTCTACATCCTCTTTCTATTTTCCTCAATTATCTTTTTCATCTACAAAATGTATACGGCGGTCAAACGCTTTCAGGGGATTGAAAAAAAGCAGGCAAAAAGTATCTTCATCGGCATCCTGTCTTTCGGGTCGTTTTCCTTCATCTTCAGTTTTTTATTACCGGCCTTTGGATTTTCCCGCTTCATCTTCATGGATACTGTTGGCACCCTGTTTATTGTCGGCTTTATTGCCTATGCCATTTTTCGCTACCGGCTGATGAACATCGAACTGATCATCCGCCGCAGTACACTGTATGGCGTCCTGATCGGTTTTGTCACCATCATTTATCTCGGTAGCATATATCTGTTTGAATGGATATTCCAGGGTGTATTCAAGTATCAATCGCTGATCACCCGTTTCCTCGCCGCTCTGGCCATCGCCCTGACGTTCCTGCCATTGCGGAACCGGATCGAATCAGTAATCAATCGGTTATTTTTCCGCACCACCTTCGAATATTCGAAGGCATTGAAGGTGTTTTCGGAAAAGTTGATCACCATCCTCGATCTTCGAGACCTCATGGGGACGATCGTGGAGAATATCGCCCTATTCATGCAGGTGGAACATGTGGCTCTGATGGCGTTTGATAAGACTCAGCGCCGGTACCAGGTCAAAGCATCGATCGGTTTCCCCCCCGCCATCCGTTCGTTGGAGTTCAATCAGAGGAATCTGCTGATCCGTTGGCTGAAGGATCGCCGGACCGAAGATGATCAATTTGCGGTCATGCGGGAACTGCTCGAAGCGGGACATACTGAAACCGCTCATATCATCGAGTCGATGAAACTTCTGAAAGCGGAGATTTGCATACCCCTTTTCTTCGATGAAAAATTAATCGGAGTTCTGTCGATTAGTGAAAAGAAAAGCGGCGATGTCTTTATAGCCGATGAATTCAGCTTGTTGCGCACCCTTTCCAATCAGGCTTCAGTCGCGCTCGCCAATGCCTTTGCCTACGATGAACTGAAAAAAAGTTACATGGAGACCATCGAAGCCCTGGCCAAGGCGATCGAAGCGAAAGATGAGTATACCCGCGGCCACTCCGACCGGGTAGTCAAGCTCTCGATCGAGATGGCCAAGATCATGAATATCCCCAGGGAAGAGATCGATCTGTTGAAATATGCAGGCATTCTCCACGATGTCGGTAAAATCGCCATCGACGATGGAATCATCCGAAAAAAGGAAAAATTGGACGAACATGAATGGATCATGATGAAAACGCACCCGAGCGCCGGCGCGACCATCATCGCTCCCATCACCTTCCTGGAACTGGCAGGGCCAGTCATTCGGCATCACCATGAACGGTGGGACGGGAACGGATACCCCGATCGTCTGTCGGGAGAAAAAATCCCTCTTCTCTCTAGGATCATCAGTGTTGCCGACACGTATGATGCCATCACCTCGGCAAGACCCTACCGCCCTGCGCTGACTCACGAATATGCGATGGAAGAGATCAAGCGCTGTTCCGGCAGCCAGTTTGATCCGGGAATCGTCGACTCTTTTTTCCGACTATGCTCCAGCGGTATAAAGCTCTAGTCTGGCTTGCTTCCGGGTGTACCACCCACATTGAGCAGCGGCCGTAAGTTTGATAGAATACCGGCATGAACCGGCCGAAACGGCTATGTCTGTTTTTTCTGTTGGCGATCACGTTATTGGCCCGATTGCCCCATATACGCTCCGATCCACCCCGCCTGCTCGCCGACCTGTCGGGAAGCGCCGGAATCTTCTTTGACGAAGGCCATTATCCACACAACGCCCGCAATAAAATACTCTTCGACCGCTGGATCATGGATGAATGGAATCCGGTCGTCTATAACGCTCCCTTGACTGGCCTCTATTACCTTGCCTTTCGAATCGGGGGTGTCCGGGTGGAAACAATGAAGGCGGTGAATATTCTGTTCGGATGTTTGGGGGTTTTCTTTTTCTTCCTGATCGTCAGTCGTCGCCTGACTATATCCCTTGCAGGTTTAATCAGCATCGCTTTTTCATTGAACTACTACTGGCTGAACTACAATCGACTCGGCCTCCTGGAAAATTTCAATGCCTTCCTGTTTCTGGCAATCTTTGCCCTGTTCGACCGAACCGATCGACAGCGGTCAAGGTTTTTTTGGCTGGGAATTCTGACTGGCACCGCCATCCTTTCGAAGTATCTCTTTTTTTTCTTTTTCCTCGCCGTTCTTGCCGCCGTGGTTCTCACCTCCTGGCAAAAGAAGGAAAAAAAACTGACGATCTGGTTCCTCGCAGGTTTCCTGATGGTACTGGTGACCTGGACAGCCCTGATCTTTTTCCCGTTCCACCATTTGATCCGGAAGATTGGCGGGGGCTGGGGGATGCTCTCTCTTCCCGGTTCACTGTCGCAAATATGGCGGAACATCCGACTGCAACCATTGTTCCATTTCATGATGTTGATGCCGGTAGCTTTTATCACCGCAATTGTTTTTTCCGGACTTCAGGGCGCGGCTCTGGTTCGGTCCGGTTGGCGGCGGATCGAACCAACCAATTGGTTGGTGTTGATCTGGCTCTGGGGTGGTTTCGCTGTCATGGCTATTTTGAACTACCGGCCCATGCGTTATTACCTGCCGATGGTTCCAGCCGTTTTTCTGGCCTCCGCATTCTATTTTACCGAGATCAATGAAAGAAAACACATTGAGAACCGCTTGCTTGTCTTTGGATCGACCCTTTTGTTTTGCATTCTGGCGGTCCCCTTCTTCCAAGGATTGGGGCAAAATCATTCCCTATTCCCTTTCTGGATCCGCCTATTGATCTGGATGGCTGTTCCCGCGGTTCTGGCATTGCCGTTTATCGCCCGAACCTCCTGGCTGGGATGGGCGAAACCTCTGCTTACAGTAGTTTGCATTCTGGTTTCGTTCCATCTCTATCTCGTCCATTTCTATCGCCACCCCACCTATCGATTGGAAACAGCCGCCACCTATCTCAGCCATTTACCGGCGAATTCAATTATCTTGGGACAGGAATCAACCCGCCTGGCTCTCGAGACCCCGTTTCAAACCGTTCTTTCCTATGAACACTGGTTCAATGACCAAAATCCGTTTCAAACCTATCGGCCCACCCACCTGTTGGTTTTCGATAAATGGGGAACCGAATACGACTGGATCACCCGTCGATTTCCATCTTGGGAGAAGCGGTTTCATAGACTCCGCCAGTTTCGCATCTGGGATTCGACGGTAACATTATACCAGATCAATCAACCCTGAATCAGCGGGAGCGAAGATCATTTAGAATGGTCCAAAACTCCCCATTGCTGGTTTCAGACCAGCGATGGGAGACCGGAGGCAGGTCAGCGAGAAGGCGGGTCCGATATCCCGCTTCACGATATCGGGCTTCCGATTCGATGCAGATCTGTTTGATTCCCGGATAATCTCCGCGGGGAAAAGCGAACAATACGCCGAATGCGGGGCCAAACCGCTCGGGAGAGAGAATGACAGGTTTTTCGGTCTGGGTAACGTAGCCCTGGGAATGGGACAAAATCGCAGCATACCGTTCCGGGCGATGGTTGGCGAGATAATGGCACAGACCGGCTCCGGCTGAAATCCCGGCCAGGAATATCCGTTGCCGATGGATTGGGTAGATGGCGAGGATCGCATCGATCATCCGTTCGATCCCATCCAGTTCCTTCTCGATCACCCAGCCCCTGGCCCGGCAACCCAGGAAAAGATACTCATATAACGCTAGGGGAACCAGAAGGGCAATTCGATTATTCCGGCAGAAATCGATCAGCCCAGTCTCCTCGATCGGACTGCCGGTATATCCCCGGAGGGCGGGGACTTTGCGCGAAAACTCGCTGGAGACCACGCCGTGAAAATAGGCCAATAGGGGGATTGGTTGCCGGTTAGTTGGGGGGAGAAACAGGCGATAATGACGTTCATTGCCGAAGCTGTCGCTGACCGCAACAGGTGTTTTCAACACCTGATAGTGAATTTGTTTGGGATTGCAGGAAAAGGAGACTCCCGCGATCAGAATAGCGATGAAACAAGTCGGGATGAATCGAGTCATGGATTTCGATTATAGAAAAAACGCCCGCTCCTGTCAAACTTTGCCGGCGGCAGTTATTTCCTGAAGAAGGCTCTGCAAATCAGAGAGGGTTGTGAACGGATTCATCAGGGTCGCCCGCAGAAATAGCCCCTTGGGCGTACGGGTCTGAACGATATAAAACCGCCCTGCTTCCATAATGGAGCGGCGGATGCGGGTGTTGATCGAATCGATTTCATCCGGATTCATTCCGGCCGGTCGAAACCGAAAACAGATGATGTTCGCCTGCGGAGGAACAAACAGTTCAAACTGGTCATTCTGGAGAAGCAAGCCAGCGAATTCCCGGCTGAGATCGTAGGTTCGGGTGATATACTCGGAAAACAATGCCTCACCGCACACCCGGAGCAGCATATAAACCTTGATAGCCATCATTTTCTTGGTGCATTCGAGTGTCCTTCCCGCCAGGTCGAACCGGCGGATATCCTGATTATCACTGAGCAGGTAATCGGCTTTCTGGGCGAAAGTGGCAAAGGAGGATGACGTATTCCGGAACAGGACGGCGGTGGTCAGTGCAGGACACAGCAGCATCTTGTGGAAATCGACCACCAACGAATCGGCTTCCCCGATCCCCTCGGTCAGGTGTCGGTATTTGGATGTCAGGGCAGCGCCGGCTCCATGCGCCCCGTCGACATGGAACCAGATGCTTTTTTTCTTGCAAAAAGCGGCCATTTCCGGAAGAGGGTCATATACACCAGTCGAGGTCGAACAGGCATTCCCCACCATGGCGAAGATATTTTTCCCCAGACCACTTTCCCGTGTGAAGACCTCTTCGAGAAGTTCGGGGCGCACTCGGAGTTGCTCGTCGACTTCCAAGGGTATGACACCCGCCTCTCCCAACCCCATGACCTTCAACGCTCGGGAAACGCTGTAATGGGACTGGGAGGAGACCATTACCGCAAGTTGTCTGCCGCAGACTCCGTTCTCCCAGATATCCGAGCCGCCATGGCTCTGACGGGCGGCGAGGAGACCAGTCAGGTTGCCGATCGATCCGCCTGACGTAAAGATCCCGGCGGGCGGATCGTCCGGAAGATGCCCCATTCCCATCCGCTCCGCCAGCCATTCGCCCACGATCAATTCCAACACGGTCGAGACCGGTCCCACTTCGTACACGGCCATGCTGTTGTTCAAAAGGTCGCTGATCAGGTCAGTCAGAGCCGCCAAGGGGACAGGTGGGACCACCTGGTGGCCGACACAGCCCGGGTGGTGTAAATGGATAGATCCGGAAATGATCTCTTTCCACAAACGCATCGGGTCGGCAGGTTCATTCCGGGAAAGATCGGTCTGCCAGTGTTCTTTCAATTCAGTTGGGGACCGCCAGGGAAGGACGGGGGAATCCTGGTACTCGATCGTCCGCCGGAGATAATCGGCCAATAGGTCGATCAATTCATGCCCAAGCTGTTGAAAATGATCGGGAGAATAAGCACTATTCAAGATTGCAGACATAGTGGATGACTCCGGTAGATTCATGGTTGAAGTGGAAATGAACAGCGGGTCATTTATGAAAATCGATTTCGTCGGTCAGTTCGTTGACATCAGTTTTCGGATCGTAGGGGAAATGGGCGGCCAGTTGTTTTCCGGCTTGGATAATCCCGGCGATCAAGCCGGTGGTAAAATCTCCCTTGCGGAAACTATCACTCATAACCTCTGCCAATGACTTCCAGAACTCATCCCCCACCTTTTCATGAATTCCCTTATCGCCGATGACAGCAAACCGACGGCGCGACGGAACAAGGAAAAAGAGGATGGCATTCCGTTTCTTCGTGGCCGTCATTTCCATCCGTACAAACGCCCGGTCGGCCACCGCTTGCACATCGCCCCAAAAAAACCGGGAGACGGAAACACGGATTTCTCCCGACGTTTCCGTTTCTGCCTGGACGATTGCCTGCCTGACCTGTTTGGTGTCGATTGTTTTGATCAGCTTTCTGCGCGTCAATGGGCTCATCTCTTCTCCTTACCAGGAACCAGAGGCGCCGCCTCCGCCTGATCGACCGCCCCCACCGCGGAATCCACCACCCCCACCGCCGCCTCGACCTCCGGAGAGGATAGAGAAGAGAAGATAGAGCGCCAGCGATGGATTGGTGATGAACAGGATGAGAAATCCGATGCCGGCTATGATAAAAAGGATCAAGCGGCCCGGAGTCAGCTTTTTTCGAGCGGAAAACTGCGGTCGTTCCGATGAATCAGGCAGAGTGCCGCCGCTGATGACCGTGGTGATCTGTTCGACGCCGCGGGTGACGGCATCGTCGGGTCGTCCGGCCTGTATTTCGGGAACGATCGTCTCATTGATGATTCGCCCGGCCAGGGCATCGGGCAGTTGCCCTTCCAATCCATAACCGACTTCGATACGGATTTTCCGGTCTTCGGCCATGATGAACAGGATGACTCCGTTGTCGGTCCCCTGACGGCCGATCCGCCACTGCTCAAACGCCCTAACCGCCCAGTCTTCCAAAGGGACATCGCCGGTAGTCCGGTCGATGTAGACGATAAACTGGATCCCCGATTCGCGTTCGAACTCCTGAAGCCGCCGGTCGAGGCTCTCTCTGGCGGAAGCCGAGAGAAACCCGGCCGCATCGGTCAGCCAGCGGTCGGGTGCAGACGGAATTTCCTGAGCGACCAGCGCTGTCGCCACCATCAGTGCAGCGGCCAGTGCCAGGGGGGCGGATCTGCGGAAACGGGCCAGTTTCACCGGATCAGAATTGGACTTTGGGAGCGGTCTCACTTCCGGGTTGGGCTTTGAAATAGGCTTTTTCCCGGAACCGCTCGCCGAAAAAGCCGGCGATGACTACGGTCGGAAAGCTGAGCCGCTTGGTGTTGAATGCCTGAGCGGCTTCATTGAACCGCATCCGTTCAACCGATATGCGGTTTTCCGTTCCTTCCAGTTGCACCTGCAAATCGCGGAAATTCTGGGTGGCTTTCAAGTCGGGGTATTTCTCCACCACGACCATCAACCGGGAGAGGGCGGACGAAAGACCATCCTGAGCCTGCTGGAACTGGGCAAAGGCCTGGGGATTGGTAGCTGGCGATTGCCCGGGGCCGAAATTGATCTGACCGACCTTGGCCCGGGCCTCGGTTACCGCGGTGAACGTATCCTTCTCGAAGGCAGCAGCGCCTTTTACCGTTGCTACCAGATTGGGGACCAGATCAGCGCGTCGCTGATAGACATTTTCGACCTGTGCCCATTGCGACTGCACCTTCTGGTCAAGTTTCACCAGTTTATTGTAGGCGCCGATCCCCCACAGAACGGTTATGATCAGGACAAAAACCAAAGCACCCAGACAACCCATCCATCCTTTTTTCATTTTTTCCCTCCTCGGTCAGATCCCTTCTTTTTTCAAGAGACCCATCACTTCATAATACGCCTCTTCACCTTCGGCTTTCAGATTTCCCATTTCATCATATATCTTGAAGTGCGGAATCGATTGCAATTGGAATTGCTTAACCAGGGGGGATCCCCAATCGATGCCGCGGACATCCTTGCGGTTGATGTCGATTTTCACCACCTTGATATCGTTCCTTTTCTGATCCAATTTTATCAAGCGCGGAGAGATTTGCCGGCAGGGAGGGCAGTACTCGCTGTAAAAATCGACAATATTGGTCACCCCCCGGCGTAAGTAATTCTTGAGATCGATTTCCTCTCCGGGTTTGGCGGCATTGGCCGCACTTTCAGCCAGCATCGGGGCCACGAGAAGCATGAAAAGAACTATTGATATTAACCAAATCGGTCCGGTCGACTTCATGTTCACCTCCGGAAATGGATGGGGCGATTATACCACAGGCCCATTATGTTTGCTCGGCATCGGACATCGCATAGATCAATGAGGCGATCTGTTCCAACCCGCGGGCATCGGTCTCGGAAAAATGGTCGAGCCGGGTACTGTCGACATCGAGAACACCGATCGGGTTTTCCTGCCCATTGAAAACGGGGACGACGATCTCGGACCGAGTACGGGGATCGCAGGCGATATGGCCATGAAACTGGTGGACATCGGGAACGATGATCGACCGCTTTTCGTTGATCCCGGCCCAACAGACGCCGGTGTCCCGTTGCAGCACCATGCAGGCCAGGGGACCCTGGTAAGGTCCGATGACCAGTTCATCGTCATGAAGAAGGTAAAAGCCGCACCAGGAAAAACCGGGGATCTTGTGGTAGAGAAGTGCGGCGATCGAGGCCATACGGGCCAGGGGGTTGGTCGTTTTCGGAAACAGGGTGGTCAATTGAGACTGAATCCTCTCGTACCGTTTTTTCTGATCACTGTTCATATATATACCTCGGGTCAATTCAATATACGTATAGTAGAGTGAGTTGGTTATACTGTCAACTTTTTTCCGCAGCTTTCTTCACCTCCGCAAACCCTTTTTCTCTGCAAAAGCAGTGAAACTGTTGACAACCGGCCTGAAATAATGTATAAAGCGATTCCGCAATGAAACACAGGTTCATGCTATCATCCCGTATGATAATGCCTGGCCCGGATGCGCGGCGACCTGCTTAGGCCGTCCGTATTCGGGAATCGCCGCCGATCACTTCAAAATCCAATCACATTCAAGGAGGAAACATGGAAAAAACCATTCAGGAAATCAATAAACGCATTGAAACCAAGCGTGCCCGGGTCGTCACCGCCGATGAAATGACCCGCATCGTCGCCGAACAGGGACCCGAGAAAGCTGCGGAACAAGTCGATGTCGTCACCACCGGCACCTTCGGCGCCATGTGTTCATCCGGGGTTTGGCTCAATTTCGGGCATTCCGACCCGCCTATAAAGATGATCCGCGTCTGGCTCAACGATGTCGAAGCCTATGCCGGAGTGGCCGCGGTCGACGCCTACCTGGGAGTGACCCAAGCATCTGAAACGTTGGGGATGACCTACAGCGGCGCCCATGTCATCGAAGATCTGCTGCAGAGAAAACCGGTGGTGGTCCGGACCGTTTCCTGTGGCACCGATTGCTATCCCCTGAAGGAACTGGTCACCGAGATCACCCTGGCCGACCTCAACCAGGCGATCATGTCCAACCCTCGCAACGCCTACCAGCGGTACAACGCCGCCAGCAACTCCAGTGACAGGGAACTGCAGACGTATATGGGAAAGCTTCTGTCCCGCAACGAAAACGTGACCTTTTCGGGTGCCGGAGAGCTCTCCCCGTTGATGAACGATCCCGACTACCAGACGATCGGCATCGGCACCCGTATTTTTCTCGGCGGCGGCATCGGATATGTCACCGGCTCCGGAACCCAGCACAATCCCAAGTTCCAGTTCGGAACCCTCATGGTTCAGGGAGATCTGAAAGGGATGTCACTAGAATTCCTGCGCGCTGCTGTTTTTCCCGGGTACGGAGGCTCGATGTACATCGGCATCGGCATCCCCATCCCGGTTTTAAGTGCCGATATCGCAAAAAAAACCGGAATTGCCGACCGGGATATCGAAACCAACATCATCGACTACTCGGTCGCCTCGCGAAACCGGCCGATACTTGGAAAGGCGAATTATGAACAACTGAAAACAGGGCACGTTCAGTTGAACGGTAAGGAGGTTCCTGCCTCTCCCCTGGCCAGCTTCCGCAAGGCAAAGCAAGTCGCAGAGACCTTGAAAAACTGGATCGAAGCAGGGAAATTCATTCTGACCGAGGCGATCGAGCCCTTACCAAAAGAGGTGACTGTGCAACCGATGATCCAGAAAACTCCGGCCGATCGATCTCCCCAATTCTATCAAAGACATGGAGAAACAGACCCCACCTGTTCCAATGGGTATCTCTCCTGGAACGAGCGCAAATGCATCTCCTGCGGCCAATGCCTCGGTATTTGCCCAGCCGGAGTGTACCGCCGGAATGACGAATGGACGATCAGTGCCGATCTCGATCCGTGCACCCGTTGCGGCCAATGTAAAAACGTTTGTCCGGTCCAGGCCATCATCTATGAAGATCATGGACGCTGATCTGGTGCGTCATTCGATTCACAGCGGCGAAACCCATGCCACGCTCATCACCACCACTCCCTATCTGAAATTGGCAGAAGAGACTATCGGACTTGCCCGCCGGGAGATTAGTGCGGCTATTGAAAAGGACCCGAAGTTTCAGGCCTCGCTGGCGCCAATCCGGGTGGCCGAGGATGCTCCCGCGATCATCCGGCGCATGGCCGAAGCCGCCAAACAATTTGCTGTCGGCCCCATGGCTGCCGTGGCTGGGGCCATTGCCCAGGTCACGGTAGAGACGCTGGTCCGGGCCGGCGCCACCCATGTGATTTTCGACAATGGCGGCGATATCGTCTTGCGAATCGACCGGCCGGTGGTCGTCGGGATTTTCACCGGCGGGGGAAAGGTGCGTGATCTCGGGTTCCGCCTGCAACCGCAGGATAGCTGGTTTTCCATCTGTACCTCTTCGGGAAAGATCGGACATTCCCTTTCATTCGGCCGAGCCGATGCGGCAACGGTGATCGCCCCGGACGGTTTTTTTGCCGATGCGGCCGCCACCGCCTTGGGGAATCGGATCCGCACCGGGGAAACCGGCGAGATCGAAGCGGCGATCAATGGCATGCTTTGTCCCGAAATCGAGGGGATGCTGGTGGTGGTCGGAGATAATCTGGGGATGGGCGGTCTTCTCCCCGAAATCATCCGCACAGCTATTCCCATCGGAATCATCAGTCATGGATAGGAGAAAACAATGAAAAAAATCAAATCAGCCATACTGGGATGCACCGGGTTGGTCGGAGCTCAGTTCGCCCGGTTGCTCGACGACCATCCCTATTTTCAATTGAGTGCGCTGACCTCATCGGCGCGCTCATCCGGAAAACTATACGGTGATACCCTTGGAACGTCTTCCTGGTCGGGTATATCGGACCGTTTGCAGGCCATGACCATCGGCGAATCGACTGTCGATTGGATCAAGGCAACGGGTGCCCGGATCGTCTTTTCCGCCCTCCCGGCTTCGATTGCGGGCGATTTGGAACTGGAACTGCGGAAACAGGGATGCTTCGTATTTTCCAACGCCAGTTCACACCGGATGGATCCCCTGGTCCCCCTGGTGATCCCGGAGGTGAACGCCGCCCACCTGGAAATGATCCGGGAACAAAGACGTCAATTCTCGGGATGCATCGTCACCAACTCCAATTGCTCGGCGGCCGGCCTGGTGACCGTATTGAAGCCGCTCCTCCGCTTCGGTCTGCAGGCGGCGACGGTGACGACTTTTCAGGCCGTGTCGGGCGCCGGCAAACGGGGCGTGGCCTCGCTCGACATCATGGGAAATGTCATCCCCTTCATTGCCAATGAAGAAGAAAAGCTTACCCGGGAAACCCGACGTATACTCGGGCGACTCGAGAATGGCCGCATCGTGGACCATGACGCCGGGATGTTCGTTTCCTGCAGCCGCGTGGCGGTCCGGGACGGTCACCTGCAGAGCCTTTTCGTTGAATTGGCCGATACTGTTTCGATCGAAAACTTTTCCCGGGCGCTGGGCGACTTCGCCGCAGAACCGCAAAAGTTTGGACTGCCAACCGCCGCCCGCCACCCGATCATCCTCCTCCCGGGCTGCGATCGCCCTCAACCCCTTCTCGACGCACTGGCCGGTGAACCCGAACGGGCGCGGGGCATGGCGGTCAGTGTGGGGCGCATCCGTCAATCGGACCGCCGTTTCGGCCTGTTTCTCCTGGTTCACAATACCATCCGAGGGGCAGCCGGCGCCAGCGTGTTGAACGCCGAACTAGCGTACCGGCTCGGATATCTCAACGAAGGAGAACACTGAAATGAAAGTGATGAAGCTGGGAGGCGGTTGCCTCCGCGATGCCGATTACTTCCGCCGTTCCGCATCCCTGCTGGCAGACAGGAAAGAACCGGTATTGGTAGTGGTTTCAGCAATCTTCGGCGTGACCGATCTTCTCTATCAGGCCATCGACGGGGCGCTCATTTCGGAGCGGCAGGTGCCGGGGTTACTGCTTTCGATCAAAACCCGCCATATCGCCCTGGCCGAAGAGTTGCTTGCCGCCGGTGACAACCAGGACCGCTTTTTCCGGGAGATGCAAAAAAAACTGAAACCTTTGGAACGGTTGCTGTTCGGCATCGCCTATACCGGCGAGGTAAGCGCCTCGGTGTGCGCCCAGGTGGTCAGTTATGGAGAACGGCTGGCCGCTATCCTGTTCGCCACACTGCTGAGAGAGCGGGGAGTGGAAGCGGAGGCATTCGACTCAGACACTGTCGGTGTGGTCACGATCGACGAGGCCCTCGACAATGCCACAGCCGACCTGGCGGAAATCAGTCGCCACTTTCCGAAAAAGATCAAGCCATTGCTCGACCGCCTGGCAGTTCCGGTGATTACCGGTTTTTTCGGCCGCACCCCCTCTGGTCGGGTCGCTACCTTCGGCCGCAACGGCAGCGACTATGCGGCGTCGGTTCTCGCCCATGCCCTGAAAGCCGACACCCTGGAGATCTGGAAAGAGGTGAATGGCTTCATGAGCGCCGACCCCAAGTTGGTCGCAGAGGCGCGGCGCATTGACCGTCTATCCTTTTACGAAGCAGCC
>Ga0105099_10000036_pt1 | contig 91325 bp, 75 predicted proteins | sample PPLLak3cmMay2015_2_FD_79138 | JGI IMG/M metagenome (GOLD analysis project Ga0105099, IMG submission 79138) | Freshwater sediment microbial communities from Prairie Pothole Lake near Jamestown, North Dakota, USA - PPLs Lake P8 Core (1) Depth... | ecosystem: Environmental > Aquatic > Freshwater >... | reverse complement strand
GAGATAGAAAATTAAATTTAAGACGCTTTTCACTCGATTTGATACCTTATCGATTGATACCTGACGTGCAATGGGATTGAAACCTGCCCGCCCCTCCCTTCATTGTCAGGCACATTGGCAAAACGCTCCATACTGCCCCTCAATCCAATTTTGCCAAAGAGCCTTCCAATTCGTTCACCGCCCCCACGCCGAAGTAAGCATGTGCATTGTAGCTAGAAAGGGATACGCAACCTAAATAATACCCAGCTGCCAACAAATGCTAAATTCCAGCTGGGCAGATTTGCTGATTAGCAAGTTTTTCCTATCTTCGTTTTGGCATTATCGGGGGATAGGCGTGATGCTTCGAACCCCCAGCCGTAACTTAGCATCAACCGTTGAAAACTTCAGGTAATTTTTCACCTCTTTGCATTATTACCATTGTACTCACAAAGAAATACTTAATTTTGCAGAAATTTTTTAGAATTATGGTTAAAATTAAATTCCCCGATGGCAATGTCCGTGAGTACCCAAAAGGGATAACCGGACTTGAAATTGCAAAAAATATATCGGAAAGGCTTGCAAAAGAGGTACTTTCCGTAACCGTTAATGGTGAGATTTGGGATTTAACCCGCCCGATAACAGCCGATTCTACGCTCAAGCTACATAAATGGGACGATGAGGAGGGGAAACATGCCTTCTGGCACTCATCCGCTCACTTAATGGCTGAAGCCATTGAGGTGCTTTACCCTGGTGTGAAGCTAGGTATAGGTCCAAGCATCGAGAATGGCTTTTACTACGACATAGACTTTGGCGCAACAACCATTGTTGAGGCTGATCTTGTGAAGATTGAGGAGAAGATGATGGAGTTTGTTCGCGAGAAGCAGGATATTGTTCGTAGCGAGATTTCGAAAGCAGAAGCGCTTAAAAAGTATAGCGATAAGGGCGATAGCTATAAGGTAGAGCTTATAACCGATCTTCAGGATGGAACAATTACGCTTTACACTCAGGGTTCATTTACCGATTTATGCCGTGGCCCACACCTACCCGATACTAGCTTTATTAAATCGGTGAAGCTGTTGAGCATTGCGGGAGCCTATTGGAGAGGTAATGAGAAGAATAAGATGCTTACCCGTATCTATGGCATTTCATTCCCCCAGAAGAAGTTGCTCGATGAGTATTTAGTTCTACTCGAAGAGGCCAAGAAGCGCGATCATCGAAAGATAGGTAAGGAGCTCGAACTTTTCACCTTTTCGCAAAACGTTGGCGCAGGATTACCATTATGGTTACCCCGTGGTACGCAGCTGCGTGAAAAGCTCGAAAACTTTTTGAAGAAAGTTCAGAAGCAGCATGGGTACGAGCAGGTAATAACCCCTCATATTGGTCAAAAGGAGCTATATATCACCTCAGGGCATTGGGCGAAGTATGGTAAGGATAGCTTCCGACCAATAACTACACCGCAGGAAGGGGAGGAGTTCATGTTAAAACCGATGAATTGCCCTCACCATTGTGAAATTTATAAATCGAAACCTCGTTCGTACAAGGATTTACCTGTTCGCTTTGCAGAGTTTGGAACGGTTTACCGTTACGAGCAGAGCGGAGAGTTACATGGGCTTACAAGGGTTCGGGGATTTACACAGGACGATGCACACCTTTTCTGCCGTCCCGATCAGCTGAAGGAGGAGTTCATGAAGGTGATAGACATAGTTCTTTACATCTTCAAAACGCTTAATTTCAACGATTATACAGCTCAAATCTCGCTTCGCGATCCTAGCAATACAGAGAAATACATTGGATCTGATGAAAACTGGGATAAAGCGGAGAGTGCAATTATTGAAGCGTCCAACGAGAAAGGGCTGAAAACGGTAACCGTCCTTGGTGAGGCTGCTTTCTATGGACCAAAGCTCGATTTCATGGTTAAGGATGCCATCGGGCGGAAATGGCAGCTTGGCACCATTCAGGTTGACTATAATCTGCCCGAACGATTCCAACTCGAATACATTGGAGCCGATGATAAGCGTTATCGCCCAATTATGATCCACCGTGCACCATTTGGTTCCATGGAACGGTTTGTTGCAGTGTTAATCGAGCATACAGGAGGAAAATTCCCGCTTTGGCTAACCCCCGATCAGGCAGTTATTTTACCAATCAGCGAAAAATATAACGATTACGCAAAAAAAGTTTTGAATTTCCTAAATAATTCCGATATTCGCACGCTGATTGACGACCGAAACGAGAAAATAGGTAAGAAGATAAGGGACAACGAGTTAAAACGAATTCCATATCTGCTTATCGTAGGTGAAAAAGAGGCTGAGGCTGATTTGATAGCCGTTAGAGTGCAGGGGGAAGGGGATAAAGGTCAGATGAAACTCGAAGAATTCGTCAATCTAATAAATAGTGAGATTAAGAAACAACTTGAATAAATATAAACAATTACTAACTAATATCGGAGGATAAAACAATAGCTGCACCTGTTTTAATAAAAAGGCAAGATAAGGACAACAAGTTCCTGATTAACGAGCAGATCAGATATAAACTTGTCCGTATTGTAGGCGAAAATATTGAGGGCCAAGGAGTCGTCTCTATTGAAGAAGCTAGAAAGATAGCTGAAAGCCATGAACTAGATTTAGTTCTTATTTCCGATAAGGCCGATCCACCTGTTTGCAGGATTATCGATTTTCAGAAGTTTCTCTATCAGCAAAAGAAGAAGCAGAAGGAGATCAGGGCGAATACTCAAAAGGTAGTGGTTAAAGAGATTCGTTTCGGACCCAATACCGATGAGCACGATTACAATTTTAAGCTGAAACATGCTCTCAATTTTCTCGAAGAGGGTTCGAAGGTTAAGGCTTACGTGTTCTTTAAGGGTCGCTCAATTCTATTCAAGGAGCAGGGCGAAATCCTACTTCTTCGATTTGCTCAGGATTTAGAGGAGGTTGGTAAGGTTGAGCAGCTACCAAAGTTAGAAGGTAAAAGGATGACAATCTTTATTACCCCAAAAGCCGCAAAAAAGAAATAGTTTTAAATAAAATAGATAGTAAGAATGCCTAAAATGAAGACGAATTCCGGAGCAAAGAAGAGATTCTCTTTGACCGGTACTGGGAAAATCAAAAGGAAACATGCTTACAAGAGTCACATCCTTACAAAAAAGGAAACCAAGCAGAAAAGAAATTTAACCCATTCGGGTTTGGTGGCTAAAGTCGATTTAGGTCGAGTTAAGCTTATGCTTGGACTTAAGTAATTCAACGTTCTTTTTTTGATTTAGTTATTTTAATTTATTAACCAGAATGAATTAGCCCGAAGAGTCCTTAGCTGGAACGCTAACCATTCAAAATCTGTAAAAAATGCCACGTTCAGTAAACGCAGTTGCATCGAGAAGAAGAAGGAAAAAAATTCTCGACCTCGCAAAAGGAAATTTCCTTGGTCGTAGGAGTGTTTATACGGTTGCTAAAAATACCGTAGAAAAAGGTTTAGGTTACGCCTACCGCGATCGTAAAAAGAAAAAAGCAGAATTTCGTGCAGTTTGGATTCAGCGTATCAACGCTGCGGTAAGACCATTTGGAATGTCTTACTCAGAGTTCATCGGCAAAGTAAATAAAAAGGGTATAGCCATTAACCGTAAGGTGCTTGCTGACCTAGCCATGAACGAACCCGATGCTTTTAAGAAAATTGTTGATTCAGTAAAATAGTTTGAACAATACATTATAAAAAAAGGGAAGTTTATCTTCCCTTTTTTTATTTATTTTCATCTTTGTAATTCGGTTCTTAATAATAGATATTTTTATCCAACACTTTTTGTAACATTTCAAAAAACATATAAACTAATTGGGTGTATGAAGATAGCACTGATAGGATATGGTAAAATGGGGCACGAAATTGAAATGGCCGCCTTAGCACGAAATCATCAAATCGTTTTAACAATTGATAAGGATAACCAAAACGATTTAAATCATGAGAATATTAGGAAAGCCGATGTTGCAATCGAATTTAGTACACCCCATACAGCGTTTCAAAATATTATGATTTGTCTAGAGGCAGGAGTTCCTGTCGTTGCCGGAACTACTGGTTGGTTGGATAAACTTGATGAAGCGAAAAAGATTGTAAGCAAAGGAAACTCTGCTCTTTTTTACGCTTCAAACTATAGCATAGGTGTAAACCTTTACTTTCGGGTAAACAAGGTTCTTTCAAGGTATATTAATTCGGTAAAGGGTTATACCGCATCAATCACAGAGGTTCACCATACACAAAAGTTAGATGCGCCGAGTGGTACGGCAATAACTTTGGCACAAATCGTTTCGGAATCAGCTGACGGGCTAAATGGTTGGACCCTGCTGCCTGAGAAGGAAAATGGTAAAATACCCATTGAATCTATTCGAGAGGGAGTGGTGCCCGGAACTCATATTTTGACCTTTGATTCGGATGTTGATGAAATTGTTTTTACCCATAGGGCTAAGAATAGGAAAGGACTTGCATCGGGAGCTGTTTTGGCCGCTGAGTTTTTGATAGGGAAAAAAGGTTTTTTCACCATGGATAATCTTTTGAAAATCGAATAATCAGCTAAAAGAATTATAATTGTCGAGTTTTAATAATAAAATTGAAGGTATGATTAAAAAAGTTAAGGATTTAATTGCTAATAAGTACTTTAAGTTTGGCTTTGCAGCACTGGTTTATCTTCTATGGATAATCTGGATGAAAAGCTTATGGTTACTTCCAGGTATTGTAATCATATATGATTTATATGTTAGCCGAAAGGTAAACTGGACATTTTGGAAGAAACGCGATGGGAAGAAGAAGAGCGCAGTAGTTGAATGGGTTGATGCAATTATTTTTGCGGTTGTTGCAGCAACTTTAATCAGAATGTTCTTTATTGAGGCATACACTATCCCTACCTCTTCAATGGAGAAATCGCTCTTAATTGGCGATTACCTATTCGTAAGCAAGGTTAGCTATGGTCCAAAGATGCCGAATACACCACTGTCATTCCCGTTTGTACATCATACTCTACCATTCTGTAAAGAGACTAAATCATTCGTTGAATGGATAAAAAGACCCTATAAAAGACTTGCAGGGTTAGGCGATATTAAGAGGAACGATGTGGTCGTTTTTAACTTCCCCGAAGGGGATACGGTTATACTACAGTATCAAGATGTTAGCTACCATAGCATGGTTCGGGATTATGGCCGCGATTATCTTTGGAAAAATTTCAAAATCATTACTCGACCAGTAGATAAGCAAGAGAACTATATTAAGCGTTGTGTTGCTATTCCCGGAGATTCAATATTGGTAAAGCATGATCAACTTTTTATAAACGGTGCAAAACAGGAAACTATTGGTAAGGTTCAGTATTCCTATTTCGTTCAAACGAATGGAACTCCCATTAATCCAATGCATTTTGAGAGTTTAAAGGTTTCGAAAGTTGATCAGAACTACAATTCTGCTTCAAGCATTTATCGTCTTCCGTTAACCGATGAGGCTGCTGAAAAGATTAAAGGGTATAATAATGTTATTAGCGTAGTGAAAATTGAGAACACCAATTCAGCAATGATGGTCAATGCAATTTTCCCCCACAATCCTAAATTCCCTTGGACAGAGGATAATTTTGGTCCATTAGTAGTGCCCAAAAAAGGGGGAACAGTATCACTTAATATTGATAACCTCCCTATCTATCAGCGAATAATCGATGTTTATGAGAATAACGATTTATCGGTTAAGGATGGAGCAATCTATATTAATGGTAAGCCTGAAACAACCTATACCTTCAAAATGGATTACTACTTTATGATGGGTGATAATCGCCATAACTCGGCCGATGGTCGTTTTTGGGGATTTGTACCCGAAGATCATATTGTAGGTAAAGCTGTATTCGTTTGGCTTTCGCTCGATAAGGAGAAAGGCTTCCCCGGTAATATCCGATGGAGTAGAATGTTTAGGACTATTCACTAATATAACGTCAATTCGATGTAAGAAACAATTTAAGTACTGTATTATCAGTATATTACTCTGTTGGTAATAGAGGAATGATGCCTGCCTGCCGCCTGCCTGCTGGTAGGCAGGGTAGGCAGGGTAGGCAAGGCAGACAGGGATGAAAAAAGTTAGAATTCATCCCAATATTGACTTCGTCGTCCGGCAGTTGCCGGATCGCTCCAGTTCCATTTTTCCATCCTTCCATTTTTCCAAAAACATGATACTTTCATAAAATGCAAATACAGATTTAATGCCTAGCGAAACTGTAATATTATCGACCGCATACCTGCCACCTATTCAGTACATGGCTAAACTAGTTAGCTATAAAGATGTTGTAATTGAAATTAACGAAACGTATGCGAAACAGAGCTATCGCAATCGCTGTGTGATACTTAGCTGTAACGGTCCGCTAACTTTGTCTATCCCTGTCGTGAAAGTGAATGGTAACAGTACTTTAACAAAAGATATTGAAATCGATAATTCTACCAATTGGCAGAAAAATCATTGGAAAGCCATTGAATCGGCATACCGAAACTCAACCTACTATGATTTTGTGGCAGATGTCATTAACCCTTGCTATAATAGGAAAGAGCATTTACTAATCGATTTTAATAAAAGGTTGGTTGAAGAGGTTATAAGTTTTATCGGCATTAGCAAGGTGCTGAAAAATAGCAATGAGTTTAAAAAGATTTACCCTGATTCCGTGGATGATTTCAGAACCTCCATTCATCCAAAACCTCAAAATCAGCAGTTGGACAATACTTTCGTAACCGTTAAATACTACCAAGTCTTTAACGATAGGTTTGAATTTCGCCCAAGCCTAAGCATATTAGACCTACTGTTTAACGAAGGGCTGGATGCTTTAACGGTTATCGAAAAATCAATATTAAAAAAAGCCTGCTGATTGTTCAGGCAGGCTTTTTTTAGAAACCATATTTCTCTAAAACTTGAATCCAACGGTAAGAAGAAATTTCCCTTCGGTCATTTTTGTTGAAACAGGGTTTACATCGTTTAAATTGTAGAAAATATACTTTTCTTTCTGCATAGAATAGAGGTAGGTAGCATCAATAAAAAAGTTTCCTTCTCTGTAACCCACTCCACCAGAGAGCATTGTTCTATTGGCATTTTTATTCAAGAACTCTTTTTTGTATGGGCTAGGGTAGAATGCGTAACCACCACGAAAATACATATTGTTTACTTTAACCTCACCGCCAATCTTAATGTTGTTAACGCTATTGTAGGTGTTGTTGATGATTTCGTTATCTGTAGTGTAATCGTACCCATCGCCACCATCCCTAAAACGCATTGACGCGTAATCTACATGCTCAATATCAATGCTTAATAATCCGAAATCTTTGAAAACATATGCAGCACTACCGATTACTTTTAAAGGTGTTTCTAAATTGTATTCATAGCGACTATTTGGTGTATTCGTACTCGAATTTCCATCCTTGAAGGTTGAAGAAATGGAGTAGGAATATGTATCCTCTAAATTGTAATAGGTTGGAGTATGGAATGCTAAACCTAGTCTTAATCCTTCAATGGGTTTGTATATTGCCCCAACTTTTAGATTGTAACCATTCCCTGTAGTTTCAAAGGTTTGGTAGTAATCCGAGTAGTAAAATTGATCACCATTGCTCATGGGTTCATTTGTATTAAATGCATCCTCGCTAAATGTTGTTGACGATTTGTAGTTGATGTTTGTTAAACCAACCGTAGCGCCGATATAAAATTTTTGCGAAAAATTTGCTCCCAACGATATTATATACTCTCCGGTTGTACCCCTGTTTGATACAACGTTTTTTTGAACCACCCCATCGCCCCCATTTAAGGCTGCTTCGTAATCGTTAATACCTGCTGTTGGGTTAATTAGGTAAGTATTCCATGCCATTATAGCCTCCCATGGGGCGTTAGAATCGAGGTAAGGGTTGTAATTATTTGTAGGTTCAGTTATAGGATCGGGAATTCCCAAATCATCAATGCTATAACCATTGGCAAGAATTGCAAAGTAGTCCATTATGGAACTGACTGAATTATCACCGATTGCTATTGAGTTGGCGAAGAAATCATTGGTTTTATTATACCCAACTGCTAGATTGAGATTTATTAAACCTTTCTCTGCATCCCCATTGGGTTTATAAGAGAAAACAAAGCCAATATTATCAAATCCTAAGCGGCTTCGAGAATCCTTACCGTTACTTCCGTTATAGTCTGAGCTAACGCTACGCTTCTTGAACGATGGGGTAAGCGTAAATTCCGAAGATCGGTAAACACCTAATCCTGCGGGGTTAACGCTAAGCGAGCTGAAATCGCCCCCTAGTGCACCGAAAGCACCTCCCATACTAACGAAACGTGCTGTTCCTCCGTTAAATGTTTGAGAGAAGTTTAAGGCATCCGATGTAGTTTGAGCATTGGTCGATAGTAAAAATATTGAAAATAGTATAGTGTATAATATTCTTGTTTTCATGGGGTTGTGTTTTTTTTATGTTATATAAAAAGCAAAGACCCTAGAGCATTTGTTTCTAGGGTCTTTGTAAGAGCTATCTTCTTCTTTCAGTGCTACCCGATGAGCTGCTCTGCTGCGTGTTCGAACTAGATGTTGATCCTGAACTAGTCCCTGAGTTTGAACGGGTTGCAGAATTAGAGTTAGATGAGCTGTTTCTGCCAGAATCTCTATAGTTCGATTCTCGATTGGTGCTCCCCGAATTAGTTGTTCTACCCCTTTCTGTTGACGAGTCAACCCTATTGGGTCTGTTGTATGTTGGGGTAGAGGTTCTATTATCCCTTATGGTTGAAGTTCCTCGGGTGGTGTTGTCGCGGCTCACCGTGCCATTGTTTTGATTTCTTGTTCCAGCTCTGATATAGCCATCGGTATTTGTAGATCTTGGCCTTTGGTAGGTATTGTTGTTATTTCTACGTGTAGCTTCAGTTGAATTGATATTGCGAGTTGTTGCTTCATCCCTTAATCGGGTAGTGTTGAGATTACCATTACGATTACCCCTGCCAATAACCTCTTGGTTGGTGTTTCTTTGTCCGTTTCGGGTGGTTAAATCGGTTTGATTAGCGCTTCTTGTACGAAAATCGGTTCTGTTTAACCCTGCATTAATGGTTGTCCCATTTCTTCTGCGCGATGAAACTATTTGATTCTCGTATGAGTTCTCCGTTCGCCTGTTTAATGAAGTTAAGTTTGTAGAATTACCTGTTCTTCTACCGTAGTAGTAATTGTTATTTATGGTAGTGCTATAATTAGCTGGATAACCATACCAATAAGGTTCGTAACCAACCCAGCTGTTATTCCAATAGTAGTGTGAGTAGTGGTTGTAATACCATGAATTCCAGCCAAATCCAATACCAAATCCTAACCAGAAATTGTTGCTAGGCCATGAGAACATCGATGAAATGTAGTTTGGCTCCACCCAAACCTGATCGCCCATAACTACTATGTGGTAAAAGGCAGGGTCGTAAGCACTTGCATAGAAATAATCATCGGAAAAGCGAATTGCAAAATTATTCATGCCATACCTAGGGTCTTCCATTCCTCTAAGCCTTCTTTCGTACGATTCCTGATATGAGTCCGAAAGGATTCGTTCGTAGGGGTTGTCGCTTTCTGCTTTATAGATTAGCGTATCAATACTTACAGAGTCAGAGGCAAGTATTTTGGAATACTTTTCTTCCAATTGAGCAATGTTCACTTTTTCGGGTTCCTGATTCTGAATTTTTAATGTAGGGTTGTTGTCAGAAACTGTTGAAGATGAATTTGTTTTGCTTGGGGTGTAGTAGATATCATCGGTTGGAGTATCCGATGATTTGCTCATGTACATGCTCGATGAGCATGAGGTTATTGATAAACCGATTAGAGCAATCATGGCTATTTGAAGTTTGGTTTTCATAACACACCTCCAGTTTTTATGTTAGATTGTTTTATTTAGTTATTTTTGTTGCTATAATTAACTGTATAAGAACAAAAACTATACCAAGTAAGCAGTATGGCCAAGGAAATTACAAGCAGAAAAGAAAATTATTCTCAATGGTATAACGATATCGTTGTAAAGGCTGGTTTGGCTGACCATTCAGCCGTTAGGGGATGTATGGTTATCAAACCGTATGGGTATGCAATTTGGGAGAAAATTCAAGCTCAACTCGATAAAATGTTTAAGGAAACAGGTCACCAAAACGCTTATTTTCCGCTATTTATACCAAAATCATTCTTCAGCAAAGAGGCAAGCCACGTAGAGGGCTTCGCCAAAGAGTGTGCCATTGTTACCCATTACCGATTAAAAAATGATCCGAATGGGAAAGGTGTTGTGGTTGACCCCGATGCGAAGCTGGAGGAGGAGCTGATTGTTCGTCCAACCTCCGAGACAATTATTTGGAATACTTACCGTACTTGGATTCAATCGTATCGCGATTTACCCATACTCATCAATCAATGGGCGAATGTTGTTCGTTGGGAGATGCGCACAAGGCTTTTTCTGCGTACGGCAGAATTTCTTTGGCAAGAGGGGCATACAGCGCATGCTACGAAGGAAGAGGCTATTGCCGAAACCGAGCAAATGGTGAATATTTATGCAAGATTTGCTCAGGAGTGGATGTCGATGCCTGTTATAATCGGAACAAAATCTGAATCGGAACGATTTGCAGGAGCAGTAGAAACCTATTGTATTGAGGCGTTAATGCAGGATGGAAAAGCGTTACAAGCAGGAACATCTCACTTTCTTGGACAAAATTTCGCTAAGGCGTTTGACGTAAAGTTCACAAGCAAAGAGGGGACACTCGATTATGTTTGGGCAACCTCGTGGGGTGTATCAACCCGATTGGTGGGTGCTTTGATCATGGCTCATTCCGATGATAATGGATTGGTTTTACCTCCAAAACTTGCCCCTACACAGGTTGTGTTTATTCCTATTTACAAAACTGAAGAGGAGTTGAATAGGATTAGCGAGAAGGTGCATCAGCTAAAGAAATCGTTGGAGGCAAAAGGCATTACGACTCAATATGACGATAGGGATAACTGCAAGCCCGGATTCAAATTCGCTGAGTACGAAATGAAGGGCTACCCCGTTCGAATTGCAATTGGCCCTAAAGATTTGGAGAAAGGTACTGTTGAGGTTGCAAGGCGAGATACTTTAACCAAGCAGTTTGTAAATCAGGATGATGTTGCCGAATTTGTTGAAAATCTTTTAAAGGATATTCAGGATAACCTTTTCAATAGATCTGTTAACTTTAGATCGGATAATACTACCAAGGTTGAAACCTATGAGGAGTTTAAGCAGGTACTTGATGGTAAAGGTGGATTTATCCTTGCCCATTGGGATGGTACAAGGGAAACCGAAGAGCGAATTAAAGAGGAGACTAAGGCAACCATTCGATGCATACCCCTCGGTGCGATTAATGAAGAGGGCAAATGTATATTGACCGGTAAGCCATCGGGTCGAAGGGTTATTTTTGCTCGAGCATACTAAGCGTTGAAATTGTAAAAAAATATTAAATTGTAGATTTTTCATCAATACTTTTGGCTATGGAACCAAAACAGCAAGAAACAAGACAACTTATACTGAATAATCTTTCGGAAAAATCAGGAATGAAGCAGCTAGTGTATGATAATACCTATGCAACGTTTAACCTGATTAAAGAAGTACTACACGAAATGGCTTCGGACTATAACTCTGCCTTTAAAGGGGTTGATAAACGGGTGAAGATGGAATACCATGATAGGGGTAAATTTGAAGCTGAAATTAGGGTGGCTGGGGATATATTGATTTTTAGTATGCACTCCAATGTTTTCCAATTCGACCGCGATCACAATATTTGGAAGCTGTCGTATGTGAAAGATAGCAAAAACGCTTCGTATTGCGGGATAATCAATATCTATAACTTCCTTAGGGATTCGTTCAAGTATAATCGTTTGGACGATTTGGGCTACCTTATTGGGCGGGTTTTCATCAATAAGGATTACCACTACTTTGTTGAGGGGAAGCGTCAGATGGGTTTTCTGTACAATAACTTCGGTTCAGCAACCATCGATAAAGAATCGTTGGTGAATATAATTCAGTCATCAATTCTATATACTCTGGAATTTGACCTTTTGGTTCCACCTTACGATGTTGTTAAAATCGCCTCAGTAAATCAGATGAATACAAAAATTGAGAACTCAAAGCTTCAAACTGGTAAACGTTTGGGCTTCAAGTTTAATTCCGATGATGTACTTGAATAGCTACTAGTATTAATTTAATCGTTATATTATGAGAAAGATATACTTTTTGCCAAGCCTATTCCTAGTGTTTCTAGTTTGGTCTTGCGGAACTAAGCAAAAACAAGAAAATGTTAGCGAAATGCAGAAAAAAGTTGATGAGTATGTTAAGGTAGATCTCACTTCAAATATTAGCCATCTGACCGATAAAGAGAAGCAGATTCTACCTCTTCTTTTTGAAGTGGCCCAAATAATGGACAACCTATACTGGGAGCAAGCGTACGGTGATAAGACCAAATTATTGAATAGCATTACCGATGATGCAACTCGTGAATTTGTATTAATAAACTATGGTCCATGGGATAGGCTAAACGGTAATGAACCTTTTGTTGAAGGCGTTGGGGCAAAACCGTTCGGTGCAAATTTTTATCCGATCGATATGACCAAAGAGGAGTTCGACTCATTCAGCTCAGCCAATAAAAATAGCCTTTATACCATAGTTAAGCGAAATGCAGAGGGCAAATTGGAGTCTATACCCTATCACGTTGCATACAAAGACGATATTGAAAAAGCAGCAGCCCTACTAAAGAAAGCTTCAGAGATAGCAGAGGATGAAGGGTTAAAGAATTATCTGAATTTAAGGGCTGATGCGCTTTTAACCGATGAATATTTACAGAGCGATTTAGCCTGGATGGATATGAAGACCAATAGCATTGATTTTGTTGTTGGTCCGATTGAAAACTATGAAGATGCGCTTTATAACTACAAAGCAGCCTTCGAATCGTTTATTCTTATTAAGGACATGGAATGGAGTCAAAAACTTGCTCGTTTTGCTAAACTATTGCCAGATCTTCAGAATAGCTTACCGGTCGATACAAAGTACAAAATGGAGATGCCTGGTTCCGATTCCGATTTAGGCGTTTACGATGTTGTATTCTACTCTGGCGATTGTAACGCAGGTAGTAAGACGATTGCAATCAACCTTCCTAATGACCCAAAGGTGCATATCGAGAAGGGGAGTCGTAAACTTCAGCTTAAAAATGCAATGCAATATAAGTTTGATAAAATTCTCTCACCAATAGGAAATATTCTAATCGATTCATCGCAGCGTAAACATATTAAATTTGATGCTTTCTTCGAAAATGTTATGTTCCATGAGGTTGCCCATGGGCTTGGGATTAAAAACCTCATCAATGAAAAAGGGAGCGTTAGAGAAGCTCTGAAAGAGAAGTATAGCGGTTTAGAGGAGGGGAAAGCAGATATTTTAGGTTTATTTATGGTGAAGAAACTTACCGAAATGGGCGAATTAACCAACAAGGATTTGATGGATAATTACGTAACCTTTATGGCAGGTATTTTCCGATCGGTTCGATTCGGGGCTGCATCATCGCATGGGAAAGCCAATATGGTATGCTTCTACTACTTTCAGGAGAATGGGGCATTCACCCGTAACCCAGTTGATGGCACCTATAAGGTTGACTTCGATAAAATGACCGAAGCAATGAATGGCCTAGCAAATAGTATTCTAACGCTTCAAGGGAATGGTGATTACGCTGGTGTTGTAAAGGTTTTTGAGGAGAAGGGGTTTATCCGTGAAGAGCTTAAACTCGATCTGGAAAGGGTTACCAATGCCAATATCCCCAAAGACTTGAGGTATAGTCAAGGACTTAAACAACTTGGGTTATAGTATCAAAGGGGCTGAAAATATCTGCCCTTTTTTTAATCGCTTTACCTACAACCTTTTATTTTTAGCAAATCTTTTGGAAACTCTTTAATCATTATTTATCTTTAACCAGGTGCTCAAAAAGTTAATTACAATAAACTAAACTCCTAGCGGCATGAACCTGTCATTTAACTTTATTAAGTCGATCTCAAACATATACGACGAAATGATCGACAATGGATTTTCATTGGTTTATTTGGGTGAATTTAGCCACGAAATCACCAAGATGTTTACATCGATGGCCGAATCTGATATGGAGAAGAACAGCGAAGAGCGTTCGGTGCAGCGTAAGGTCTATCATGTTATGGTTGAGACGTTGCAGAATATGAATAAGCATTCCGATGAGATTAAGGAGCGAAACATTGGTAACGGGTTGTTTATCATTGGTAAAAAGCATGATATATATTATGTTATTACCTCTAATAAGGTTGCTAAAAATCATAAAGATCACCTTGAAAAGGCCTTGATTTCTGTAAATAATGCATCGGCTCAGGAACTAAAAGAGATGTATAAGCGCCAAATTAAAGAAGGAAGCCTATCCACTAAAGGCGGAGCAGGTTTAGGTTTAATCGATATTGCCCGAAAAACAGGGGAAACGCTGAACTATCAGTTCTTGCCCCTCGATGAGGATAACTTCTTTTTCATTCTTAAAGTCGAAATTAACTCAAAAAAATTTGCTAAAGAAACTATTTAACTCTTTATTTACAGCATAGGTTAAATGGTGCAATGAATTATCGAAACATATCAAACTCATATAGGCTGCTAGCCATCTTCTTACTCCTGAAGATGGCTATTTTTCATTGCAGTACCCTTATGGCAAACCCCGATTCGGTCAGTACTACGAAATATTTTCTCCGAACCCCTTTTATTAATAGTTCATTTGAGTACGATACAATTAAAAAGCGAAATCTTCTTAATAAGAAAGATAGCATTTATGTAAATATACAGCGTAATGCTGAAAAGAATTATGTTACTCGTAAGATTTATGGGCTATTCTTTCGCAAGCAAAACCTAGAGGCAGCAGGTCGGATTTACTCAAAAGTCAATGCCACTGATAAGTTTATGGGTTTTTCAAGTAAAAAGATTAGTAGCATTGAGTTTATTGGGCTTAATGCTTTTGGTCAATCGGTTTATGATTCAACAATAACCTCAACATCGTGGCTTGAGAGTTCTGCGAATAGATTACATGTAAAAACTGCAAAATTTCTAATCAAAAATAACCTGCTATTTAAAGAAGGTGATTTACTAAATCCGGTTGATCTAGCTGAGTCGGAGCAACTCCTACGTAGTAAGGATTTTATAGAGGATGCGAATATCGTTGTGGAGAATGCTGATGATACTTCTCTGGTTAATATTAAAGTAATAACCAAAGACGCATGGTCAATTGGGGTTGGTATGAAGTTGAATAGCAGATACTCAAGTCAATATCAAATTTACGATAAGAATCTAGGTGGGCTTGGTATTTGGTTGAATGGTACAATTTATAACAATACCCAAATACCTAATCGGTGGGGGAGGAAAGGGGAGCTAGTTATTACAAACCTTGGTGGAACGTTTGTTGATATTGATACTTGGTTCCGTACAGGGCAGGGCCATAGAACGACATCCGTAGATTTCGAAAGAGATTTTTATGCTTCGAAAGCGCACTATGGTGGAGGCGCAGGGTTAATCAATAGCTGTGAACCCTATAGCTTTAAGAGTTTTGATTCAACGGGTCAGGTGTGCTACAAGCAATACGATTACTGGCTTGGTCGTTCATTTAGGGTTAGCCGTTTAGATATTTCAAAAGCTCCACATAAAATGGTTCTGGCCGTTAGGTACATTAGCAAATATTTTAGCGATCGTCCAATCGTTTCGGGGTCGAGAAATTATCTTTTTCATAACAAGGAGTACTACCTTGTAGGGTTAAGCTTAACGAAGCAAGACTTGTTTAGGGCGAATCTGATCTACTCGTTGGGATCTACGGAGGATATACCCACTGGCTATCGGGTACACTTTACAACGGGCGTCGAAAAAGGAGAGTATGAGAATAGATACTATGTAGGGACTGAGTTTTCTGCGGCAGAATTGTCGCCATACGGCTATATTTTCTCATCGGCACGTATGGGGGGCTTTATTGCAGCGCTTAACCAGATTCAGCAGGTAACTGCAAACCTGAGGACAACCTACTTTTCGAATCTTTTTAGTTTCCGAAATATTGAGTTGAGACAGTTCGTCAAGGTTGATTATACACGCGGAGTAAGCCGATTTTATGGCGAGGGGGAGCTGATTTTCCTCGATGATGGAAATGGAATCCGTGGGTTGAATAGTAAAGACATGAATGGCACGTCAAGGTTAGTTGCTAACCTCGAAACGGTTGCTTTTAGCCCATTATACCTTTATGGTTTTCGCTTTGCCTTTTATGGGTTTGCCGATTTTGGGGTTATTGGATCATCGCAGGACTATATTGTTGGCAATCAATCGTTCTCGGGTTTTGGACTTGGGGTAAGGATTCGAAATGAGAACTTAGTATTTAATGCAATAAGTATTCGTTTGGGGTATTACCCTAAACTTCCGTCTAATGCTGATGTTGCCTACTGGTTAGTAACTGGTCAGCAAAGAACTAGATTTGAAAATTTTAGACCTAACAAACCTCAAATTGTACCCTTCGAATAAGGGATTCAGCTGTACGCTTGAACAAAACCAATCACCACGGAGACGCTGAGAGCGCAGAGAAGCGCGAAATCCTTAGTGCGACTAATTGGGCGTTAACTTTAAAAGGAATTAACCCATTACAGAAGATAATCATGAAGTTTGCTGTGATGGGTTAAATTTTTAATGATTTTCTATCACTACTGACCGACTAAATTATTATGTAATTCATGAAATACTTGATATTACTACATTCAATGTATAGGTCGCCCCTGCCTACCGGCAGGCAGGCCTAACAGGGCTTGATTTTCGGGTTTACCCGAATTATTGACTTCGTTGCCTGGCAACTGCTGGATCTCTAAGTCAATAAGGCGGGTTAATAAAAACACTACAAATAGGTCGTCGCTACGCGACTTTAAAAAAGCAGCATCGCTGCGAACTATTTGTAGAATAGATGATATTATATTTCATCTAGAAGCAGCATCGCTGCGATCTATTGAAATTTGGTTTTTTCTCGGTTAATAATGATTTTCTATCTTTCCAAACCATGAATAATAGAAGGTTAGCGTTTCTCGGTGGTGGGTAATTCCATTTGAACAAACAGTAATGATTAGCTGTTAACGTGTAATAAAATATTAAAAAATAATCATTATGGCAGTATTAGTAGGAAAAAATGCTCCAAAGTTTAAATCAAAAGCAGTATTAAACGGGAATGAAATAGTTGAGAATTTTTCTCTCGATCAGTACCTTAATAAGAAGTATGTTCTCTTCTTCTTTTACCCCGCCGACTTTACCTTCGTTTGTCCAACCGAACTACTTGCTTTTCAGGATCAATTGGGCGAATTCTCAAAACGTGATACAGCAATTGTTGCATGTTCGGTTGATTCGGAGTTTTCGCATTGGAAATGGTTACAAACACCTCTGAGTGAGGGAGGTATTAAGGGGGTTACCTATCCCTTGGTATCCGATCTTGCCAAAACAGTCTCGGAGAATTACGACGTTCTCGCTGGTAGCTACGAGTATGCTGAGAATGGAGAGGTATCATTCCAAGGTACACCTCAGTCATATCGAGGCCTATTTATTATCGATAAGCATGGCATTGTACGTCATCAGCTGGTAAATGATATGCCACTAGGTCGTAGCGTTGAAGAGGCGTTGAGAATTGTAGATGCTTTGCAGTTCTTCGAGCAGAATGGAGAGGTTTGCCCTGCCAACTGGAAGAAGGGAGAAAAGGCTATGAAACCAACCCAGGAAGGCGTTTCGAAGTTCTTGTCGGAGAAGAAATAGTCCTAGATTTATAGATTAAAGCCGTAGTTAAAAATTACGGCTTTTTTGTTCTTTTTATATTGATTTTACTCTCAAAGTATTACATTTGTACATATGAGAGAAATCCTAAAATATGACCTTGCATATCCTGATGATTTTGCCGATCATTTAACGCGTTATATCGAATCGTTAGATTGCGGAATTATTCTTAGAAGTAATAGCTATTTATCGAAGAAGGATAAACAATCTGTTCGAAGCAGCTATGATTTTATTGCAGGTCTTTCGGCTCTCACCGTTTGCAGACCTACCAAGAATAAACTATCGACCCTAAGAGAAACGTATTCAGATGTAAATGATTGGATTTTCGGATACATTGGTTATGATATTAAGAATGAGATTGAAGAGCTCACGTCTGAGAATATCGATGGTCTTGAATTTAACGATCTTTTCTTCTTTCAACCCAAAGTTGTAATGGTTTTCAAGGAGGATAAGTTAAACGTTAAATATTTTCCGAATACAACAACGGTTGATGAGATAAATACGCTTGTTGTATCACTCGATCGGGTTGGCGACAGTAAGGATTTTATTAGCGGTATTAAACATTTTAAGAGAAGATTTTCCAAGGAAGAGTATATAAATACGGTTAATGAAATTAAGAGCCATATACAGAGAGGTGATATTTATGAGATGAACTTCTGTCAGGAGTTTTTTAACGATGATGCCGATTTACGCCCAGCTGATACCTTTATTGCGCTTAATCGCTACTCACCAACCCCTTTCGCCACATTTCTTAAAAAAGGGAATAATTACATCATCTCGGCAAGCCCTGAGCGTTTTTTGAAGAAGAAGGGTAATGTAATTGTTAGTCAACCCATTAAGGGAACTATTGCTCGTAGCATTTGCCCCGAGGAGGATGAGAGCATTAAACAACACCTGAAAAACGATCCCAAGGAACGTGCTGAGAATATTATGATTGTCGATTTGGTTCGCAACGATTTATCGAAAATTGCTGAAGTTGGATCGGTTAACGTTGATGAGCTGTGTGGTGTTTACCCATTCCGACAGCTGTTTCAAATGATTTCAACAATATCTTGTAAACTAAAGAAAGAGCATGATTTTGTTGATGTCCTTCTGGCTACATTCCCTATGGGTTCAATGACAGGTGCACCTAAGATTAGGGCAATGCAGCTGATTGAGCATTTCGAGAGAACCAAAAGAGGATTGTATTCTGGTTCAATCGGTTACATTACCCCTGATCATAATTTCGATATGAATGTGGTGATCCGAACACTTCTTTACAATCAAGAAAAGAAATACCTCTCGTTTAGCGTAGGTGGTGCAATTACGATTAACTCCGATCCCGAGAAGGAGTATCAGGAGTGTTTGCTTAAAGCCAGAGCCATTCTTACAACCCTAAAGGCTGAGATAGTTGATGCAGAGTAATTTTGTTGATTTTATTCGAAGTAATAATCTTGTTTCAGCGAGCGATGAGATTTTACTTGGAGTTAGCGGTGGGGTTGACTCCATGGTTATGCTTACCCTTTTCCGCAAGGCTGGCTTTAAAGTTTCGGTTGCGCATTGCAATTTCTCATTGAGGAGCGATGAGTCCGATGGCGACGAGCAGCTGGTTGCCTACGAATGTGAGATAAATGGGATAAATCTTCATCGGATAAAGTTTGAAACAGAGAGCTATGCAGAAGAGCATAAACTCTCCATTCAGGTTGCTGCCCGAAACCTTAGATATGATTTTTTTAATAGGCTTTGCGTTGATTTTGGCTACACCAAAATAGCCATTGCCCATAATCGTGACGATGTTGCCGAAACGGTAATCTTTAACCTTACAAGAGGAACCGGCTTAAAAGGTCTGTCGGGGATAAAGATGATTAATGGTAAAGTTATTCGACCGTTGCTTTTTGCTAGTAGAGATGATATAACACGCTATGCAGTTCAGAATGCTGTTTCGTATCGTGATGATTCAAGCAATTTATCGACAAAGTATGCACGGAATCGGATTAGACACAATGTACTCCCAGAGCTAGAGCAGTTAAATCCTTCTGCCAAAAAAGCAATTGCTGAAACAGCAAATCATGTGCATGAATCATGGAGTTTGGTTGAAGATTATCTATCTAATCTAAAGGCAAAACTTGTCAAACAGGAGAATAATCGCATTCTTTTTGATATTCAAGGATTGTCGAACGAGAAGTATAGCAAACTCTTTTTGTTTGAGGAACTTGGTGCTTATGGGTTTTCGTATGATACGCTTGAGCAGGTTGTTGCATCCATTCATGGTCAATCAGGCAAGATATTTTATTCATCTTCCCATCAATTGCTTCGCGATAGAGAGTTTATAATTCTAACTGAAAGGAAAGAAACTGACCATTCAATAGTTCAGATTGATAAGGACTGCAAATCGATGAATTACCCCATTAATCTTAGATTTGACCTTTTCGAGAATTCTGATTCTTTTGCAATTCAACGAGATAGTTCTATTGCTGCTTTAGATTTCGATAAGCTAACTTTCCCATTAAAACTTCGACCTTGGCAGCCCGGCGATCGGTTTATGCCCTTCGGAATGGATAAGTTTAAAAAGGTAAGCGATTTTTTAATTGACCAGAAAATTTCGTTGGTTGAGAAAGACCAAATTTACGTATTAACGTCAAAAGATGAGATTGTTTGGGTTGTAGGAAAAAGGATTGATGATAAATTTAAAGTTACTCCTGAAACAAAAAGCATTTGGCAATCAACATTCAATAATTAACGTGAGTTCGATTTAAGAAATGGTAGTAATACTCTAAATTGTAATTTGTTACAAGTTTATCATTTGGTATTGGAATGATGGAATAGTGGAATAATGGGGTTTTTTCTAACTTTTTTCTTCCCTGTCTGCCGACTTTGCTCCGCTGAAGTTATGCGAAAGCGATGCAGGCAGGCAATATTGGCTCCGCCGAACTTCGTTTCCATTTTTTCTTTATTGGCTACGCCGAACTAGCTTCGCTGAGCTCACTACGTTCGGTTCGCAAGCTCGGTTCCATTTCTCCCCTCAAAGCAAAATACTGATAACATAGCACTTAAAATGTTTCTTACATCGAACTGACGTTAACTCACAACTCACAACTTTCTCACCTACCCCTCTGCAATCTCAGTTAGTTCAAACCATCTCTCACTCTTCTTGTCGATCAATTTCATTAGTTCAGCGTATCTGGCAGATTTTTGGGTTATCTCATTATGTGGTAGCGAACCGCTGCTAATCTCGGTTTCAAGTTGAACCTTTTCTGCTTCTAACTTGGCTATTTCCTTTGTTGTAGTCTCTAATTCTTGTTTCTCTTTAAATGTGAGTTTCCTAACCTTTTCTCGTTCAGACCTAGATTTCTCGGACTTATCGACACTTCTTTTAATCTCTTTTGTTTGATTCTCCTCGTTTTCCTTAGCCCATTCTCTATAGTCTGAGTAACTTCCAGGGAATCCGCTTATCTCTCCATCCCCCTCGAATACTAGGAGTCCATCAACTACCTTGTCCATAAAATGGCGGTCGTGGGATACAACAATAACAACCCCTGCAAAATTTCGTAGATAATCTTCAAGAACATTAAGGGTTAGAATATCTAAATCATTTGTAGGTTCATCGAGGATTAGGAAATTGGGGTTACGCATTAGTATGGTAAGAAGGAAAAGCCTACGCTTCTCGCCACCGCTCAGTTTGCTTACAAACGAATATTGCGTTTCGGGAGCAAATAGGAATAGATTTAAGAATTGCGAGGCGGTAAGAACTTTACCATCGCCAAGAGTTACCACCTCGGCAATCTCCTTGGCAACATCGATTACCTTTTGATCCTCACGAATCTTCATTCCCTCTTGCCTGTAATAGCCAACAACAAGCGTTTCACCAGGCTCTACAATACCAGAGTCAGGTAGGAGGTTTCCGGTAATAATATTTAGAAATGTTGATTTTCCTGTTCCGTTCTGCCCAATAATACCAAGTTTCTCGGTACGATTGAACATGTATGAGAAATCTTTGAGGATAACTTTATCTCCAAAACTTTTAGAAATTGATTTTATCTCCAGTACTTTTTTGCCTAATCGTGATGATTTCACGTTGATTTCTACCTCCGAATCGTTACGACGTTGGCTTGCCTTTTCCTGTATTTGGTAGAATGCATCGATTCTGTATTTCGCTTTGGTTCCCCTTGCCTGTGGCATTCTGCCCATCCATTCCGATTCCTTTCGAAGTAGATTTGCCGCTTTTTCAACCTCAGCATTTTGATAGGATATTCGTTCCTGCCTTTTTTCAAGGAAATAGGCATAGTTCCCCTTGTACCAGTATAGCTGCTTTTGGTCGAACTCAATGATATCCGTACAAACCCTATCGAGGAAGAATCGATCGTGGGTTACCATCAGGATGGTAATCTTATTTTTAAGGAGATACTCTTCTAGCCATTCAACCATATCCAAATCGAGGTGATTCGTGGGCTCATCGAGGATTAGGAAATCTGGATTGTTAATTAATGTTGAGGCCAAAGCAACTCGTTTGCGCTGTCCACCGGATAGCTGTGAAACAGGTTTGTGGAAATCATCCAAACGAAGTTTCGATAATATTTGTCGTGCTTTCACCTCATGATCCCATGCCGATAGCCTATCCATCTCCTCCATTGCATGTTGGAGTAGTGCTTTATCATCATTGGTTAGGGCTTTTTCGTAGGAGCGGATTGCATTGGCGACCTTATCATTCGATGCAAAAACATTCTCAATTACAGTGGCTGTCTCAATCAGCTCAGGCTCTTGCTCAAGATATTCAACGTGTAGATCGCTTTTAAAAATAATATTTCCCGAGTCGGCGGTATCTTTCCCTGCACAAATCTTTAGTAGCGTAGATTTTCCTGCACCATTGCGCGCTATGATCCCTACCCGTTGGTCTTGCCCAATAGTTAACTTGATATCTTTGAATAGCTCTAAATCGCCAAACGATTTTGTTAAATTCTCAACTTGTAGGTAGGGTATCATCAATAAAAATTTTTGCAAAAATAGTTTAATTTGTTGAAATGTTGGAACGATGGAAGAATGGAACGATGGAAGAATGGAATGGTGGAAGAATGGAATATTGAAGTTTAGCAAAGTCAATTATAGGAAACAGTAAATCTGAAACACAGCAACACAACAACACAGCATTACGGCACCACAGCAACACAATAATTACCTATCTTTATAACCACAAAAAATCGATGCAATGACCCGAAAAGAACGCTTTAAGCTGATAATTGATTATTTTAAAGTTAATATGCCAGTTGCAGAAACAGAACTTGACCATACCTCGCCTTATGAGTTAATTGTTGCAACAATACTGTCGGCGCAATGTACCGATAAGCGTGTGAATATCGTTACACCTTCTTTTTTTGAAAAATATCCTACGGTTAGTCATCTCGCAAAGGCAAAGGTTGAGGGTATATTCCAGATGATTAAATCTATTTCATACCCCAATAATAAGGCAAATCATCTATCTGGAATGGCAAAGATGATTGTTTCCGACTTTGGAGGAGTTATTCCTTCAGATATCAATGAATTGCAAAAACTACCCGGAGTTGGACGCAAAACAGCCAATGTGGTTGCATCTGTTGCGTTCAATAAGCCCGCAATGGCTGTCGATACTCATGTTTTTAGAGTTGCTAAACGAATTGGATTAACCTATAATGCCAAAACACCACTTGCAACAGAGTTGCAATTGGTTGAACATATTCCAGAGGAGTTAATTCCTATTGCTCATCATTGGCTGATTTTACATGGACGATATGTTTGCATTGCACGTAAACCAAAATGTCCAGAGTGTGGGGTGAGGGAGTTTTGTAAGGAGTATGGGAAACTAAAGGTTAAAGGTTAAAGTGTCAAGGTTAAGAAGGACTAGTAACCTATACATAATATTTTATTATTAACCGAGAAAAAATCAAATTTCAATAGATCGCAGCGATGCTGTTTTTTTAAAGTCGCGTAGCGACGACCTATTTGTAGTGTTTTTATTAAACCGAAAATCAAGCCCTGTTAGGGGCGATCTATACATTGAATGTAGTAATATCAAGTATTTCATGAATTACATAATAATTTAGTCGGACAGTAGTGATAATATTTATTAAATTGTCTCATTGTCCAATTGTCTTATTGAGTATTTGGCATATTAGCTACGCTGAACTAGCTTCGCTGAGCTCACTACGTTCGGTTCGCAAGTTCGGTTGTCTCATTGCTACATTTTCAAATTATCTAATTTTCAAATTGAATCAATGTCAAATTACTCCTACGACGGCACTTTCCCAGGTTTGTTAACGGTTATTTTTCAAGCATTTAGTTCGAAAGATTGGCCGCAGTCCATTGTTCGTCCGGGAAAATCGGGTTTGCTTTTTGGTGAAACAATAAATATTGAAACAGATGAGATAAAAGCATCGAGGGTATGGGAGGGTGTAAAGCAAAATGGAGGGATGTTAACCTGTGAGCAGCTGTTCCATGCCTTTTTATCGCTCGATGATGATGTAGAGATGGTTATCCTAAACTATTGTCGAGAATTATTCTCTCAAAAGGTTTGTATTGCAACAAATTTTGCGAATGATTCGGTGTTAAGGGTAAGCCAATTGGAGCGAAAAGTGCTTCGCGAAGCGCAGCATATGGTTATGTTCATTCGGTTTGAGCAGGCTGCTGATGGAACATGGTTTGCACCCATATCGCCCAAATACGATATTCTACCTTTGATAACAGGACATTTTCGATTACGATTTGCCGACCAACCCTGGCTAATTTATGATACTCGAAGGGGGTATGGGATTTACTTTGATACTAAAAAGATGGAGCAGATTACAATCGATAACCCGACATTCAATACTATATCTGGTCAATTAAATAGTGAGGTAACACACCCCGATGAGGATAAGTGGCAGGAGATGTGGAAAACCTACTTTAAGGGGATTGCCATTCGAGAACGAACCAATTTACGATGTCAGCAAAACTTTATGCCAAAGCGGTTTTGGAAGTATTTGACGGAGAAGAAATTGTGAATTTGTGAAAATAGCTGTTTGATATAAGAAGGTTATAGTACTACAGACCTACCTCTTTCTTAAACAGTTTTTTATCTTATCAAAAGGTTTTACCCCTGCATTATTTTTCTTTAATTTTTCTTCTAGTAGAACTATAAGCAGCTCAAAGTCAAGAGTATTGCTTATCATCCCTAAAGGATTTTCTATTTCAGCTGTTTTTCAACAGAAAATTGCTTGTTAAATAACAATTATTTCGCACTTGATTCGTATATTTATATTTTATATTTATACGTATCGATTTATGCAATAAGTATAAAAAAATAATATAAAAAAAATTAAATTTATAAATAATCCATTAATATATACCTAAATGGAACAAGAATTGGTATTAGATGTTGAAATACACAAAGAACTACTTGAATATTATTCAGCATTAGAATCAATATTGGACGATTTGCGTGACATAGGCGAACATCGAACCCATTTTGGATTTCTTGCAGAATATCCAACAGAAGATTACTGCTATTTTAAAAACATAACACAGCCAAAAAAATATACAATCGAATTGAGTGCGATGAAAAAGGCAATGGATAATCTTCATGTAGCACTTTTTAAAGGCTTAAGTTCAGAGGTTAGATCGGTGCTCGATGTAGGATGCGGAACAGGTGGAACCATGAAAAAACTGGCCGAATGCTGGGTAGAAAAAAAAATTATGGGAATAAATATCAATGAAGTGCAAATAAAAATTGCCCGCAAGCATTGCTCCCACTTAAAGAACACAACTATCATACACGATGATTTTTTAACTCACAGTTTCAATCAAAAATTCGATTTAATTTATTTTATAGAAAGTGCTTTTCACATATCGGACAAGGATTTGTTATTTAAAAGAGTTTCCGATTTACTCTCCGACATGGGCGAGGTTTACATTGTGGATATTTTCTATCCCGAAAAATTGTCGAAATGTATGGGTGCACAGGCAAACTCGATTTTTGACTATTTGACACTTTCTACTTGGAAAAAAAAGTTAAGCAATTACGGCATCGAATTGGTATCGTATGTGGATAACTCAGCATCGGTGGCACGATATATTAAAACTTGCAATCCCTTTTCGTTTTTTTTAAACGGAATAATAAACGATAAACTTAAAAACAACCCGCACCGTGAAGTTTTTGAGCAGCGATTTATTGAAATATATGAAGGATATTCAAAACTGCACAGGTATTTTAATAGACAGCTGTTGGAATATGCTATCGTAAAATTTAAACGAGTTTAAACCAGATGAGTATTGTAAAAAAAATTGTCAAGGCAGATAACATTAACTTACGTAAATGGATAAATTTCTATCCATTATTTTGGTTTACAGGTATTCGTTATAAAATATCAAGTAATTACAGAACAATGGATATTAAAATTCCTTTGCGTTGGTACACCAGAAATAATAACGGAGCCATGTTTGGAGGGGTTATGCTTTTGGCTTCCGACCCATTCCCAGCCTTGCTCTTCCAAAAAATTTACCCCTTTACAATTGCGTGGACAAAAAAGCATAGCATCGAATATTTGAGACCTGCGTATTCTTCGGTTACAGCACGTATAGAAATAGATGATAACATATTGGTTCAAATAAACAATCAATTTGAAGTAAGTAAATCCTCCGAAATTAGTTTTGATTATTATTTTTATGATCGGCAAAATAATAAAGTAGCCAAAGTGACTACCACTTGTTTTTTGAAAAAAAAGGCATTTACTTCCTGATTATCATGTTGCTGCATATGATAACTAATTAAGGTCTATCCATAAACTGCTTTGTTTTTGATTTAAGAACAAGGTTTACTTAGCGAGATCGTTTTGCTTCTATGTTATAATCCAAAATTTTTAACACTTATTTTTTAGTATTTCTTTGTTTGTAACTATTCACCAGTAATCGAAAATGAACAAAAACCACGGACTTGCCTGCTAGAAGGTAGGACACAGAGAATAATAGTTACGCATGTTGTAGTATTAGTATAATTTCATTGACTGCAAGGTCGAGCTAATGAAGTATTCGTTCCTGTTGCTATCCTTTTGTTACCATCAGAGTACCATTTGAAACATGTCATTTTTCATCTTTCCATTTTAGTTTCTAATATTTACAGCGATAAACGAATTTACTTGGTTGGATAGGATTAAACCTAGTTCATTCAATGAAGTCAATTCAATGTTGGAAGATCATGGTAAACGTAAATCAATAAAAATGAAAATTAAGATACTTTTCCTGTCGTTAACCTTACTTATTAATGTAGGTTATGCCCAAACTCAAAAAATATCATTTACTCACGATGTTTATGATAGTTGGAATGATTTGATTAATCCATTAATATCAGCCAATGGGCAATGGGTTTCGTATGAGGTAAACCCTCAGGATGGCAACGGAAATCTTCTATTGGTTGATTTGAAGAGTAATAATAGAAAGAGTTTTGCTAGGGGTTACAAAGCATCTATCTCTCCAGTAAATGACTTTATTGTTTATCAGGTAAAACCGGAGAAAGCAGTAGTTCGAAAGGCTAAAATCGATAAGAAGAAAAAGGACGATATGCCCAAGGACTCTTTAAAGGTATTTGTATTTGAGAATCAGAAAAGCTATACCTTTTCAAAAGTGAAATCATATAAAACCGGTGAGATAGGGGGTAGCTGGGTTGCGGTTTTTACTGAGCTAAAGAAGAAAGAAAAGGAGAAGCAACCGGCCGATACATCTAAGAAAGAGAAACCAAAAATGGTTAAGAAAACCCCAAAGGGAAACGATGAGGAGAAGCCAGGTTTTCTTACAATTCTTAATCCCATATTAGATAAAAAGGTAGAGTACAATTTGGTTTACGATTATTCTATATCAAGGAATGGTGGTTTAATCGCTTTCAATTCTAAAACCGATGATACGTTGAGTTTATCCAATGTTCAGGTTTTTGATTATGCAAAAAATGAGGCAAATAAAGTTTTTGAGCAAAAGGGTGATATTAAGAATCTTGCCATTGATGAAGCGGGAAAGCAATTGGTTTTCATGTTTTCTGCCGATACGGGTAAGGTTAAAAACTACGATCTATACTATTGGACATTGACTAGCAAAAATGCAGAAAAGTTAATTTTGTCAGAAACGTTAGGGATGACAAAGGGTTGGGTGGTTAGTCAGCATGCAACACCCTATTTTTCGCGACAAGGCAATCGCTTATTCTTTACAACAATGCCCATGCAGGTTGAAGAACCTAAGGATACTCTTACCGATGATGAAAAGGTAATCCTCGATTTATGGAGTTGGACCGATACCCTTTTGCAAACTCAGCAGAAGTTCAATCTTAAAGAGGATTTGAAGCGTTCGTATCTTGCAATGTACAGCATCATTGATAAAAAATTCATTCAACTTGCCGATAAAGCTATTCCTGAGGTTCGACTTACAATGAAAGGCGATGCACCTTATGCTTTTGGTCTTAGCGATATTCCATATCAATACGCTATGACGTGGGAATCATCAGGGAATAACGATTACTATCTAATCGATTTGAAAAGTGGAGTTAAGCGGCTTATTCTAAAGGCTACTCCTTTTAGGGTTTCTATATCCCCATCGGGAAGTTATTTGGCGTACTACCAGTCATCGGATAATGCGTGGTACACCTATTCGGTAAAAGAGAATAAATCGGTTTGCTTGACAACGGGATTAACCGTTAACTTCTTTGATGAGGAGCATGATACACCTAGTTTGCCAAATCCTTACGGTTTTGCAGGTTGGACTGATGGCGATAAGAGTTTTATCGTTTACGATAAATTTGACTTGTGGAGTTTGGACCCAACAGGAAAAGTTAAACCGATTCGTTTAACCGAGGGACGGGCGAAAGACTTGGTGTATAGGTATCAGAAACTCGACCCCGATGCTTTCTATATCAATCCTAATACCACTGAATTACTTACCATCTTTAATAAGAAGAATAAGCAGAGTGGCTATTGCAGCATTGTTTTCGGTAAATCAGTTGTTAGCAATTTAATTAATGGCGATTATGCTTACTCAAATATCCGAAAAGCGCGCAATGCAAATCAATTCATTTGGCAGAAGGAGTCCTATAAAGAGTATCGTGATCTATGGGCAAGCGATATGAGTTTTTCAGATTCTAAGAGGTTGTCCGATGCAAACCCCCAGATGGTTAACTACAAATGGGGTTCTGTACAACTTGTTAAATGGGTTGATTTTAACCGCGATAGCGTAGCCGGGTTGCTGTACTTGCCAGAAAACTTTGATCCAAAGAGGAAATATCCGATGATGGTTTATTTCTATGAGACCCATTCAGATAATCTAAATACCCATTACGAACCAAAACCAGGACGTTCTGTAATCTGCCCAACACTTTATGCAAGCAACGATTATTTGGTATTCTTCCCTGATATTAAGTATAAAATTGGTCTGCCCGGGAGAAGTGCATACGATGCGGTTATCAGCGGTACGATGGCTCTTGTGAATAAAGGAATTGTTGATAAGGATAGGATTGGCGTTCAGGGGCAGAGCTGGGGTGGTTATCAGATTGCATACCTAGTTACCCAAACCGACCTTTTCAAAGCAGCATCGGCCGGTGCACCTGTTTCAAATATGACTAGCGCTTATGGTGGAATTCGTTGGGAGTCAGGTATGGCTCGTATGTTTCAGTATGAGCATACGCAGAGTAGGATAGGGGGGACGCTTTGGGAAAAGCCCTTAAACTTTATTGAGAACTCACCGCTTTTCTATGCTCCAAGAGTTAATACACCGTTGCTTATGCGTCATGATGATGCTGATGGGGCTGTTCCTTGGTATCAGGGGATTGAATATTTTGTAGCACTTCGCAGGCTTGGAAAGCCTGTATGGATGGTAAATTACAACGATGAACCTCATAACCTTGTTCGTCGTGCGAACAGAATCGATTGGACAATTCGCATGATGCAATTCTTTGATTATTACTTAAAGGATGCACCTCAGCCTGAATGGTTGAAGAATGGAATTCCAGCTATTCAAAAGGGGAAAACTTTAGGATATTAGTCAGGAGTCAGAAGTCAGGAGTCAGAAGTCAGGAGTCAGAAGTCAGAAGTCAGAAGTCAGAAGTCGGGAGTCAGAAGTCGGGAGTTGGAAGACAAAGACAAAAGACAAAAGACAAAAGACAGAACACAAAAACCACACTAGTTGCTTTAATTCAATTCAATTCGAATTATCGTGCCTAGTGTGGTTTCTTCATTTATAACTACTACTAACAACTAAACATTCATTTGATTTTAATGTACGGCTAATTTTGCCTTAGCCTCATCGATTGAGCTAACAAAGCTAATTCTACCTATTCTGTTGCTCTCGTAAATGAAATCTTTCAGGCTCTTGCTTGATATGTTTAAGAAATCTCCTACAATTGCAAGTTGAACATCGTAATTGGAGAACTTCTGAAGAATATCACCTGCAATTCGTGTTTTTAGATCGAAAAAATCGGTAATAATATTCTTCTCGTGGATGATGATCTTTTTTGCCCCCTGGTATCCACAGTTTACCATTAACTCTAGAGCATCCTGAACCTCATTTATTAATACCTCATCGGAGATTACCTCGGCAATAAAGGTTTGGTTGGTTTGATATATATTGATATTCATTTTTATAATGAAATAATCTATTAATCCCTAATTTCTGTAAAAGGTACGAGCCTCTCCTCAGAGTAAACAGCATAAGGAATCTCTCGCATGTTATACCGTGAGCTCATCACCTCGCCATAGGCACCGCACGAGTAGATTGCAAGTATATCGCCTCGTTGCAATTGTGGAAGAGGAATCTCCTTTGCGAAGCAATCCGCCGATTCACAAACGGGACCAACAACATCATAGGTTGAAATATCGCCTTTTGATGAGAGATTAACGATTGCATGGCTTGCATCGTATAGCGCAGGGCGAATTAAATCGTTCATTCCCGCATCAACCACTGCAAATTTTCGTTTAGATGTACCTTTAATGTAGGTTACTTTGGTTATCAAACTACCGCATTGACCAACAATTGAACGACCCAACTCGAAATGAACCTTTTGATCCGAAGTTACTTTTAGATTTTTGTGAAAGGTTGAGAAATACCCCTCAAAATCAGGAATTGGATTGCTGCTTGGATTCGAATAATCGATTCCCAATCCACCTCCCATATTGATATAGTTGAAACTACTTTCAGGGAAAAGCTCATCTTTCAGCTGATTTGCTTTTTCTGATAGATTACGGAATACCTCCAAGTCGGTTATTTGAGAGCCAATATGATAGTGTAAGCCAATTAGCTTGATGTTTTTTAGGCTTGGGAGAACTTCTTTCGCTTCAAGAACCTCCTCGATGGAAAGTCCAAATTTATTCTCAATCATCCCTGTTGTAATGTGGTGATGAGTATTGGCCTTTACGTCAGGATTCAGCCTCAGGGCAATTTTTGCTATGATTGAACGTTTTGCTGCAAACTCATTGATAACAATCAGCTCCTGCACCGATTCGCTATGAAAACAGAAGATTTTATTATCAAGCGCATATTCAATTTCAGAGTCGGTTTTACCAACCCCTGCAAATACAATTTGATTTGGATTAAAACCGCATTGAATGGCTAACTCAACCTCGTTGCCGCTAACACAATCGGCGCCAAGTCCATAAAATGCAATTCTTTTAAGGATTTTACGATTGGCATTGGCTTTTACCGCAAAGTGAACATCAAAGCCATACTTTGCTGATGATTCCTTAACCCTTTGCAGGGTTTGGTCGAGCAGATTAGTATCGTAAAAATAAAATGGTGTTGGTGTTGATTCCAATTCACCGAGCGATTCTATTTTTATCATGGCTTACGCTTTAACTAGTTTATGTTCATTAACAACTTCATGCAATGCCCTAAGCGTATCGATTTTATGATTGCTGCTCACCAATATGGAAACGTTATGGTTGCTTCCTCCGTACGAAATCATTCGAATTGGAATGTTTTTCAAAGTGTTGAAGATTTTACCTGCATATCCGTTTCTATCGGCAACAAAATCGCCTACAATACAGATAATCGTCTGCTCCTTATCTACCTCAACAGTTGAGAATACGTTTAACTCCTCCAAAATCTTATCCAAATTTTTGGTATTATCGATGGTTAGCGATACGGCAACCTCCGAGGTGGTAATCATATCGACTGATGTGCTGTACTCATCGAAAATCTGAAAGATTTTTTTCAAAAAACCATGGGCCATCAGCATCCTCGATGAGCGAATTTTTATAGCCGTAATTCCATCCTTTGCTGCAATGGCCTTTACCCCCGATGGGTTGTAATGATGGCTTATAATCGTTCCTGAATCGCTGGGTTGGAGCGTATTCTTTAGGATTACAGGAATCCCTTTACGGCTGCATGGGTTAATGGTTGATGGATGCAGAATCTTTGCTCCGAAATAGGCCAGCTCAGCCGCTTCGTCGAATGATAGCTCGCGAAGGGGAGCTGTTCCGCTTACAAAACGAGGGTCATTATTATGAATACCGTCAATATCAGTCCATATCTGAACCTCTTCTGCATCAACAACATTACCTATAACTGCTGCGGAATAATCGCTTCCACCACGGCCTAAATTATCAACTTCGCCCTGTGCATTTCTGCAAATAAACCCTTGGGTTACAAATATTTTTGTCCCAATATAATCGTTAAGAATTCGCTCAATATTCTCAGCAATGAATTCGTAATCGGGTTCTTGGTCACTATTAGTTTTCATGTAATTCAAGGCAGGAAGATAGGCATTATTCTTTTTCTGCTCCGATAGGTATAGATGAAATAGACCTGTAGATAACAGTTCGCCTGATGCTATCGTATCGTTATACTCATTGCCATTAAAACCTCTTCTGATATCCTGAAAAACCTTGCTAAACATATCATTGATAAACTCTTCGCCACGTTTTTTATATAAATTGGTAAAGAAAAGCTCGTTGCTAGTCACATAGTACTTAGCCTCAAGTTCCTTTGCCAAATCCGTTGCCCTCTCTGAATTACCTTTCTTTGCCTCATCGGCAATTGCGATTAATGCATTGGTTGTACCCGACATTGCCGATAGAACGACAATAATGGGTTCATTCGACGGAATAATTTCCGCAAGATTTCTGATTCGTTGGGCAGTTCCAACCGATGTACCACCAAACTTCAATACTTTCATTTTTTTATGGTTAAGAGTTAAACAAAAAAAGGCCTGCAGAATTCTGCAGGCCCTTGTCTTTTATATTAATGTTTTATTTTTTACACATCAATCCTCTAGTTTTGGCCTGCACAGCAATTGCATCTTCTTACCCTTAAACATATCTTTCTTCATCATGCTTTTCTTAAGCATAACGTCAAGTTTAATGGAAGAAACGGCCAAACAAGAATTCATAAAATGGGTGTTTAATCGGATGCAAGTATATGAAATATTTTAATACGCCATATCATCTTTTTAGAAAATTATTCTAAAAAAGCGTAATCCGTATAACCTTTTTCATCCGGTGTATAGAACTTAGCCATGTCTAATTCGGTTGTTAATTGCTTGTTATTCTGAAACCTATAAACCAAATCGGGGTTATTGATGAATGGACGACCAAAAGCTATTAAATCGGCAGATTTATTTTCAATATCCTGTTCAGCTCTACCTAAATCGTAACCACCCGATAGGATTAAACTTCCTTTAAAAATATCTCTGAAAGTCTTCTTAATAGTAGCAGGCACTTGAGGTGCACCCATGGCGCTATGGTCAACAAGGTGAACATATACTAAACCAATCTCATTAATCTTATTAGCAAGATAGGTGTACGTTTCATCAATTTCAGGGTAATGCGGCATATCGCTAGCTACTCCATAGGGAGAGAAACGAATACCCACTTTATCTTTTCCTATCGCTTTACAAACTGCTGATACAACCTCAATCACAAATCGGCATCGGTTTTCGATACTTCCACCATAATTATCTGTTCTTTTATTGCTAACAGGTGAGATGAATTGCTCAAGCAGATAACCATTGGCTCCATGGAGCTCAACTCCATCAAATCCTGCCTCAATGGCATTTTTTGATGCAGTTACATATTCTTCCTTTGCCTGAAATAGTTCAGCCGATGACATTCCCTTTGGGATAGGGAAATCCTGCATTCCATCGCTATCGGTCCACATTTGCCCTGCAGGTTTAACTGCTGATGGAGCAAGCACCAATGCTCCTTTTGGAAGATTTAATGGATGGCTAATTCTTCCTGTATGCATTATTTGAACGAATATCTTTCCATCCTTTGCATGTACTGCTGATGTTACCTTCTTCCAACCCTCAACCTGCTCCTTGCCGAATAGACCAGGAATTCGTGAATAGCCCAAACCATTTGGCGATGGCGATGTACCCTCAGTAATTATCAATCCTGCACCTGCACGTTGCCCGTAGTAGGTTGCATTTAATTCATTCGGGATATTCCCAATTGCCCTTGAACGGGTCATCGGCGCCATAACAATTCGATTCTTTAATTCGATTTTGCCTAAATGATAGGTGTTGAATAACTTTCGCTGTTCCATTTATTTGATTTTTATTGATTTTTTAAGTTTATTGCAACTTATTAACAATCGGATGTTAGAATAGTTCTTGTTTTTTGATTTTGATTGAAATCTGATTACGCTTGTAGGTAGTTGTTTCTACCCTTAATTCGCAATGAAATGTAATTGATAATAGGATGATTAAAGAAGAAAAAAAATACCAGTATGAACTTGAGTTTTCAGTTCGTGATTATGAGTGCGATTTGCAGGGAATTGTAAACAATGCTGTTTATCTTAACTATTTGGAGCATACACGACATCAATTCCTCCTAAGTAAAAAGATCGATTTTGCCAAATTACACACTGAGGGAATCGATCTGGTTGTATCAAGAATTGAAATTGACTATAAATTTTCACTTTCAAGTGATGATAACTTCGTAGTAAAAGTGAATACCTATAAAGAAGGTCTTTTGAGACTGGTGTTTGAACAGGATATTTATAAACTACCCGAAAATAAGCATGTTGTTCATGCAAAGGTAATAGGTGTTGGTTTGTGTAAGGGCAGGCCCATGAAGGTGGAGGATATCCCCGGATTTACGGATATGGTATAAGCGCTCTTTTTGTTGCTATTGCATGAAAATCTGTGTTTTTGAATTTAGCAATAACCTAGAGGAAAGTAACTATTCAGGCTCATAATTTAGTAGATATTTCTTATGAAACACCCATGATAGTGCGAAAGCACAAACACCCATGAAAGAAAAATATAAATGTCAATTAAACATGCTATTCTCGCACTAATAATTCTCGCAAAGTCGCCAAGCCTGCCTGCCGCCTGCCTGCCGGTAGGCAGGGTAGGCAGGGGCGACCTATACATAGAATGTAGTAATATCAAGTATTTCATGAATTGTATAGTATTTTAGTCGGTCAGTAGTGAAAAATTAGTATTTTATTCTTATCACCTTTCTTTTCAAAATCTATTATTCTTCCCTTGGTGCTTACTGAAATAGCTGTAGCAAGATTTTGCGTCATGCATTTGTATTATCTATTTATCTGATAATGAGTAATAAATGATGGGCGGTAATGATCAGTGATGATGAATATCACCCTCTATAATTAGTTCGTTTTTGTTTTTTTTGCTTAAAATGCACAATAAAAAAAGCAAAAAGTGAAAAAATCAATAAGATTCAGCCTTTCCCTTTTTCTTAGTTTTTTTTCACTTTATGTGAATGCTCAGATTGGTGATTTACACCTTTCGGAGTTAGCGTTTTGTACACCTACAACTAGTAAAGATGTTATAGGTTCTGTTGAACAATCGTATAAAGAATGTGTTACTCTCTACAATGATGCTATAAATGTTAATCTATCCGATCAGATTCGAATTGAAAGGTTGATTACCCTATTCAGGATACAATATTCGGCGAAAGAGAAGTTACAGGGAGTCTGGCAACGATCGGATAGCACATCAAAAGAAAATGCCAAAAGATATTTTAATGAAGCATCTGCTGCCTATAAAGAGCTAACTGACACAATAAACCTGACAAACCCTTCATTTAAGTCATTAAAAAGGGCGCTAGTTATTGTTGAAAAATCTCATCAAGTAATAGTTCTTCAGAAATTTGGCATTCAAGTGCTATTTGGTTGCGTTAAGGAGAATTCGGTGCGCTTAGTTCAACCAAAGGATTTTCCGAGCGATATAGTAATCAACATTGATATGATTGAGCGGTTTAGAAAGGTTTGGAACGAGTCGAATGCTCCGATGACCTATGAACAATGGGAATATAAGCCAGCTGAACGAAACTTTTTTAGTTCACAGAAGTTAGCCGATTCCTATAAAAACCGTTTCAATGAGAAGAAGAAGGAAGTTGATTTGAATAGTTCTAACGATGCAATCATTAATCAAGGCTCATTGGTTAACAATGTATCAGCTAATCTTAGCGGTAAGGATGAGCTTACCAAGGATAAAACGAATCAAATTATTGGAAGCGATAATCAGGGTGATAAGAATACAAGAGCTGGTTCAAATAAAAATCGAGTAGCTAATGGTCCGGATCATACATATTCAATAAAAGGGGAGTCTCAAAGGTTAGCGATAAACCAGAATACACAATTTGAGATTAATAGCTTGATATCAAAAGAAAGAATAAAAACCCTTGGGGTTGAGTATTTTACTGTTCAAATTGCTGCAAATAGAACTCGGTTGGTTATTGATAAGCTAAAGAAAGAGTTATACTGCTCGAATTATAAAATAGCTGAAAATATGGAGGAAGGCTGGTATAAGTACCATGTAGGTAAATTCACTTCGATTGATTCTGCCAATAAATTCTTGGCAAGAGAGTGTATTTTGCGAGGATTTGTTTCGGGTTATAACAGCAAGGGAAGGGTTGCTATTTTTAGCGTAAAGCAGCCTATATTGGCATCTATGGACACGTCCGTATATTCAATTATATATCGTGTTCAAATAGCGGCATCGCGTCAACCAATCTCAAATGAAGCTTTAGCAGCCATTTATAATGGTTTTAACCCTGTAAACGTTAAGCAGGAGGATGGCTGGTACAGGTATTCAATCGGCGATTATATTTATATGAATGAAGCAAAGACTACCCGCGATTCCTGTGGGATAGAGGATGCTTTTATAATGCCTTACCATAATCAAAAGCGTATTCAATGGCCTAGGAAAGATTTGATGGAGATGCTAACCATTAAGCAGAATGGGAATCCCATATATGTGATTCAGGTTGCAGCATCACGAAACCCCTTATCCATTAACATCGTTCGAGATATAATTAAGGTTGATTATCCTCTCACCATGAAGTTTGAGGATGGGTGGTATAAATATTTAATTTCTGCTTATACCTCCTTTTCGGCAGCAAAGAAGGTTGCTTCAAGCATTGGCGTTAAAGGTTCTTTTATTGCAACCTATAAAAATGGCTTACGTGTAAAACCATAGATAAACAACATTACAATGAAAAAACTAGCTACTACTATTCTAAAAATGGTATTCGTGATGATGTTGCCAGCATTATTAACGGGATGCGCTTCACGCAAAAATATTTTGATGCTACAGGGTCTTTCTGAGCAAACAGCCACGTTTACTAACGCAGGCAAGTCATCGTATAAACTTCATAAAGGCGATAACCTGTACATCAAGGTTTATAGCGTTGATGAAAAAACTTCTAAGTTCTTTCAAAGCGATTTGCCAAACCTTATGAATCCAACCTATTTGTTCCTCAACAGCTACACCATTGATGAGGGTGGTTTTATACATGTATCCTTTATTGATAAGCTGCAAGTTGAGGGTTTGACCATTGAACAATCGAAAGTGTTGATTCAAAAGGCACTTAATGAATATTTTAAGGAGTGTACGGTTGTTGTTAAACTCGTCAATTTTCAGGTTTCCGTTTTGGGAGAGGTTAATAGCCCAGGGACATATACCGTTGAGAAGGAGGAGGTTAATCTTTTTCAAGCCCTAGGTCGTGCGGGGGGTGCCAGAGATTTCAGCAATTTACGAAGGGTAATTCTTGTGCGTCAAACCGATAATGGCTCTAAGGTTCAAGTGCTTGATATGACTAAACAAAGCATATTGGAGTCGGAGTTCTTCTACCTTATGCCTAACGATATTGTTTACATTGAACCAGTTAAGGCAAAAACAAGCATTGGCTCGTCACCTTATCTTTTAATTTCAACCCTTTCGTTGGCTTTACTTGCGTTGAATATCTTTTTGAAGTAAAAAGTATATGAAAAACGATATAATTGAAGTTGATGAGAGTGCTATTGATTTTAAAAGAGTTTTAGCTATCATTTTTAGAAATTGGCACTGGTTTCTTATCTCATTTATTGTTTTTATTGCTGCTGCAATTCTATGGAATTCATTTACTACACCTATTTATAAAGTTGAAGCAAAAATATTGATTAACGATGAGGGTTCTACATTTATGGATCCTCAGATGATGATTAGCCAATCCTTTTCACCCAACTCGTTTAAGGTTAGAAATGAGATGCAGGTTTTAGGAAGTTACTCTTTAACCTCAGAGGCATTACAGAATCTTCCTTTAGAGGCTAACTGGTGGTATAAGGAAGGGTTTCATACCAGATTAATTTACCCTCCTCCCTTTCGGGTTATAGTTGACTCAACCCATTTTCAGAACAAGAAAGTTGTAGTTTCCCTTTTTTCGTTAGACGAAACGAAGGTGGTTATCAGCTATACTGATCATGAATCTGAATTACAGGTAGTTGACACTGTTGAGCATGGAGCCTATTTCGAATCAACCTCGTTTCGATTTCAAATCCTCCCAAATTCAAATCAAAAAATCGGTAAAAAATATCTATTTGCACTAAATCAAAAGGAGGTTTTGATATCATGTTTCAATAAGATTCAACTTGTTGACGAAAAATACTCTTCAACCATTACCATTCGATTTAACGATCAATCGCCCCAGCGAGCTGCTGATTTCTTAGATGCACTCTCTCTATCATTCCTAAACAGAGGCGTGAAACGTAAAAATTTAATTGCGCTAAATACAATCCGATTTATTGAAAACCAGCTTGGAGATGTTACTGATTCTTTGCGTTATTCCGAGGAGAAACTTGAGGCGTTTCGTCGTATTAAAGGAGCTACCAATCTTGATTATCAAACCGAGAAGGCTTATGAACTGCTTGATGACGTAGAGAGGGATAAAGCGCAGGCTGTTATTTTCCTAAACTATTATGACTACTTAAAGAGCTCGATAACACAGAATTTAGAGCTGAATAAACTTGTAGTGCCATCATCAATGGGGATTAACGATGGCGTTTTAAATAAATTGGTACTAGATCTTATCCAATTCTATTCTGAAAAGGCTGAGATAACGGTTAACTCTAAAAAGGATAACCCTATGCTAGGGGCCATTGACTACCGAATTGAGGAGCGAAAGAAAGCAATCCTCGAAACCATAAACGGCTTAATATATTCTACTAAAATATCCATTAAGAACCTTGATGATAGGATACTTAAATACCAGATGGAGGTTTCAAAAATCCCTGAGAAAGAGAAAGAGTTGCTATCGTTTCAACGCAATTTTAAGCTAAACGATGAAATCTATACATTTCTATTAAAAAAGCGATCTGAGCTACAAATTGCATCGGCTTCAAACTTTCCTGAGAATGAGGTGTTAGATGATGCCTCTGTGAATCGGGCGGTTATTGTTTCGCCCAATAAGCGATTAAATTATTTAATGGCTATTCTCTTAAGCATGGCATTGCCTTTTCTGATTATTTATTTACGTTCGCAGCTGATTGATAAATTCGAGGATTCGAGCCAGCTCGATGGGCTTGGTTACCCAATAGTTGGCGAGCTTATTCATTCGGATTTAACAGGACCGTTTGTTGTTAACCAAGAACATATCTCTGTTTTTACCGACTCATACCGGTTATTGAGGACGAACATCAAATTCATAGTTGGAGGAGGAGAATCTAAGGTAATTTTAGTGACATCTACTTTTGCCAAAGAGGGGAAGAGCTTTGTATCAAGAAACGTAGCAGCAAGTTTTGCATTAGCAGGGCATAAAACAATTCTTATCAACTGCGATTTAAGGAAACCTGAGAAAGAGCACTTTTTACAAAAAAACACAGCGGGCTTAAGCTCTTATTTAAGCAATAATAGTGGTCTTGAGGAGTTAATTCATCGCTCGGAGGTTGAGAATTTGTGGTTTATTTCATCGGGTTTGGTGCCACCAAATGCAACTGAACTTATTGATTCGCCGAGGATGATTGAACTTCTCGGGGAATTAAAGAAACGATATGCAATCATTATTGTTGATTCTCCTCCAATCGGCATAGTTGCCGATAGCTTCATTATTGCTCAGCATGCAGATTTACTTCTATTTATCGTCAGATTTAATCATAGTAGGATAAAAAGTGTAGAGAAAATTCTTGACTCCATATCACAAAAAGAGTTTAAGAAGATAGCTATTGCGGCCAACGATTTAAGCTCAAAATACTTTGGGTATGGCTACTATGGCTATAACTATGGGTATGGTTACCATTATGGGAATTCTGAAAAGAAAAAGAAATCGGGGAATCGATTTTTGCATCGAGTTGCCGTAAATTAACGTCAGTTCGATGTAAGAAACAATTTTAATGCTATATTATCAGCGTTTTACTTTATTGGGAGAAATGGAACCGAGCTTGCGAACCGATCCGGCAGCTGCCGGATCGGTTCGCAAGCTCGGTTCCAGTCTTCCAAAAACATGATGTATGTATTAAAGCACTAATAAATAATGATATAACAAGCATTCTTAGATCGAACTCACGTTAAATTAGTAAATATCTGGTACAAAGTTCTGATCGGTTATGGGAGGTCTAACGTAAGAGTGATCCTCTTTACGTGGGGGTAACTTGATTGGTTCGGGTGTTAAATCTTCATATGGGATGAGGCTGAGAAGATGGCTTATACAGTTTAACCTTGCCCGTTTTTTATCATCGGCATGAACCACCCACCAAGGGGCTTGCTTAATATCGCAATGGGCAAACATTTCATCTTTTGCCTTGGAGTATTCAACCCATCGATTCCGCGATTCAACGTCCATTGGGCTGAGCTTCCAGTGCTTTGTTGGGTCTTCAATTCTGTCATGAAATCGTTTTTCTTGCTCCTTGTCGCTTACCGAGAACCAGTATTTTATCAGTATAATATTTGAACGAATCAGCATACGCTCAAACTCAGGACAAGAGCGTAAAAATTCGAGATACTCCTCATCTGTACAAAACCCCATGACCTTTTCGACCCCTGCACGATTATACCAGCTCCTGTCGAAAATAACCATTTCACCTGCTGCCGGAAGATGTGGAACATACCGTTGGAAGTACCATTGAGTTTTCTCCTTCTCGGTGGGTACACCTAGCGCAACAACCCTGCAATAGCGTGGATTTAAACACTCGGTAATGGTTTTAATAACACCGCCTTTGCCCGCTGCATCACGCCCCTCGAAGATTAGCACAACCTTTAGCTTTTTGAACTTAATCCACTCCTGAAATTTGATTAATTCAACATCGAGTTTTTCTATCTCATTCTCATAAAAATGTTTATCGAGTTTCTCCTTCTTCGACTCAACCACTTCGTAGTGCCCCTGCTCTTTTTGTTTGTTACTATCATCATGTTCCTTGTCATGATGCTTTTTATCCTTTTCGTGTTTTGACATGGTTAAAAGGTTTTGGGTTGAAAAACGCATTTATTACAATCCTGAGAGGAATAAATAACTCCTAGTAAATATATGAAAAAGGGATTAATGTCAAATCTTTATCGATCAATTTTTTGATTTGAATAGATGTTTAGCAGGTTAGGAGGGGATAGTGATAAGAGAATCGGATGCTTAGTTCGAACTTCTTTTAATAATTTTTGAGTTAATCAGTTTGCTATTAACCAGATAAACCCCGAAAAGGATAACCAGCATGCTGATAATTTGAAGTGCTCCTAGCGTTTCCCCGTCAAGAACTCCCCACATCAAGGCGAATATGGGCATAATATAGGTAACTGATGTAGCGAATAGAGCTCCAGTATGATGAATTAGGGTATTATAAACAAATAATGACAGCACTGAACCGAACACCGAAAGGGCAATTATGGCAAGCAGACTGCTTACAAAGTGGGGTGAATTGAGGGCAGGGCTTAAATCGGTAGTGAAAAGGACTATCCCAGCAAAGGGACCAATGAACATGAATGCCAATGAGGTTATTTCGATTCCGCTTAACCCCACAAGGTGATGGCTAATTATGTTACTGTTGGTGCCGTATAGTAGTGTTGCAAAAACAATGAGCAAAGCATAAATATTAATATCCCTGAACGAGCTGAAATTTCCGTTGGAGATAAGCAGTACTGCTCCGATAAGACCAATGAAAATACCAATATACTGAAGAATTCCGGGCCTATTCTTGAAAACGATTATACCAACAATAAGGGTGAAAAATGGAGATAGGCTATTCAGAATTCCCGCAATTGAACTTGATATGTTGGTTTGGGCAAAAGTGAAGAGGTATGCCGGAAGAAGATTGCCAATGATACCTGAAATCGCTAAGTATTTGTAGTTGTATGATGTTAACTTTTTTAAGCTATTTAATGCAAAAGGGATTAGGATAATAAAGCTGAAAAAGATTCGAATGGAAGCAACCTGAACATGGGTGAAGGAGATCAGCCCTTTTTTCATTAGTATAAAAGAACCACCCCATATAAATGCTAACAGCAGCATAGCTGCCCATTGCCAACGTTTTTTTGATAAACTGAACATCGCTTCTTTGAAAAGAAATGCAAATGTATGAAAATAGATATGAGATACGGGTAATAATGTCTCAAATAAACTATAAATTTAATAATGCGTAACTATTCACCACGGAGAAACGCCTGCCTGCCGGTAGGCAGGGAGGGCACAGAGTTTCACAGAGAAAATATTTATGTTTTTCGTGTTAGTGATTCTTTTGCATTTTGATACTCGGTCGTTTTTTTATAATTGTCTCTCCCGATAAATCGGGACAAGTTGTGGTTCTCCGTGCTCTCTCCCGATACATCGAGACGGACTGTGTCTCAGTGGTTTTTGTTCAATTCGATTACTGCTGAATAGTTACAATAATGCTAATCAATTTCGTTTATTTAAGGATTTTGCAATTGAAACTTTCAGGTCTTCCGATTCTGAAAGGTCAATCAAGTTGGTTAACCTGACAGAGTTCGAAGAACCTGTCAGCGTTTTATCAACCTTAAGTAAACGACATTGAATGCTAATTCTTATCAGGTGTAGTTGTTGACTATGTGTTCATATATACCTGATTAAACTTTTTTGATGTAGGGTTATTAAGAATAACTTTGTAAATAAAAGTTATGAGCGAAAAGCAGTACGACCCTCGGATGCATACCACAGAGCATATCCTCAATCAAACAATGGTGAGGATGTTCGGTTGTGGTCGTTCTTTCAATAGCCATATCGAACGTAAAAAATCGAAATGCGATTACCGTATTGGACGAGCGCTAACCCCTTTAGAGGTTAAAGCAGTTGAGGACAAGGTTAATGCCATTATTCGCTCAAATCTAAATGTTACCGAGGGGTTTGTGGATAAATCTCAAGCCGCTGATTTTCTTGATTTAACCAAACTACCTGCCGATGCTCCCGATGAGATAAGGGTTATTCGGGTTGGAGATTACGATGCCTGTGCTTGCATTGGCCCTCACGTTGCGAATACTGCTGAAATAGGTGATATTTCAATTCTTTCTTCGGATTTTAACGAAGGTGTTGTGAGGTTGCGATTTAAACTAATATAACGTCAGTTCGATGTAAGAAACAATTTAAGTGCTATGTTATCATTATTTTACTTTGAGGGGAGAAATGGAACCGAGTTTGCGAACCGAACGTAGTGAGCTCAGCGAAGCTAGTTCGGCGTAGCCAATAATGGAAAAATGGAAACGAAGTTCGGCGGAGCCAATATTGCCTGACTGCATCGCTTTCGCATAGCTTCAGCGGAGCAAAGTCGGCAGACAGGGAAGAAAAAAGTTAGAAGAAACCCCATTATTGACTTCGTCGAGTTCCGCTACGCTCCAGTTCCAGTATTCCCTGCCTACCCTGCCTACCGGCAGGCAGGCGGCAGGCAGGCATCATTCCAATACCATATGATAAACTTGTAACAAATTACAATTTAGAGTATTACTATCATTTCTTAAATCGAACTCACGTTAATCATAGATCAGCGCTCAAAAGTAAAACTTAAGAATACGAATAACATGACTAAAAAATTCATCTCTATATTCACTATAACGATACTCATTGGTTTTATCGTCTATTTTTATGTAACCTGTAAACCTATACCTTCAAGAAGTAAGGCTAAAGCAGTCAATACGCAGGTTATACAATCAAACCAAGAAAAATATCAAATTGTAAAGCACAAATACTTCACCCTTGCCTACAGCGAGGAGCATGAGCAACCCGCATGGGTTTGCTATACCCTGCGCAATGAGTATGTGGGAGGGAGTGAGCATCGCTCAAATAACTTTATCCCCGATCCGTTGGTGACTTCGAAAACCGCTGATGATATCGATTACCTTAAATCGGGCTACGATAAGGGTCATATGCTGCCTGCAGCGGATATGAGCTGGTCGCCCGAAGCCATGAAAGAAACTTTTTATTTTAGCAATATCAGCCCACAGGAGCCTTCGTTTAATCGTGGTGCTTGGAAGAAGTTGGAGGAAAAGGTTCGCGATTGGGCGGTGAAGTTTGATTCAGTAAAGGTTTATGTTGGTCCTGTGTTCAAGAATAATATCAAGAGAATTGGCCCCGATAGCGTTACCGTACCAGGCTATTACTACAAAACGATTGTAATCTATTTTGGCTCAACCTATGAAGGGATCGGTTTTATTTTCCCAAATAAAAAGGTAAGCGATCCAATCGTAAATTTTGCAGTATCCATCGATAGCGTTGAGCATTATTCGAACCTTGACTTCTATAAGTATTTGCCCAATAGCATTGAAGAAAAGGTTGAATCGAGTATCAATTTAGATTTGTGGGGTTTAAGTAAAACAAAATAGTTTTGCATTTAGCTCAGAAATCGCAATTTATTTAACAACAATAGATATATTCGCATAATTTTTCAGAAAAGATAATTTGCTAACCCTAACATAATTACTACGATGAGAAAATGGAAAATAGATGACTCCGCTGAGCTATATAATATAAATGGTTGGGGTGTTGATTATTTTTCTATAAATGATAAAGGGAATGTTACCGTTTCGCCGCAGAAGAATGGTTATGCTGTAGATTTAAAGGAGCTGCTCGATGAGCTGATGCTCTCCGATGTATCGGCGCCAATGCTGATCCGTTTTCCCGATATTCTTGATGATCGAATTATAACAGTATCTAACTGCTTCAAGTCAGCAGCAGAAGAGTATGAGTATAAGGCTCAAAACTTTATTATTTACCCGATTAAGGTAAATCAGATGCGCCCTGTGGTTGAGGAGATTGTTAGCCATGGTAAAAAGTTTAATATTGGTTTGGAGGCGGGTTCAAAACCTGAACTTCACGCCGTAATTGCCATTAACACCGATCCAGAATCGTTGATTATTTGCAATGGGTATAAGGATGAGGATTATATTGAACTGGCTCTTCTCGCACAAAAGATGGGTAAACGAATCTTCCTTGTTGTGGAGAAGCTGAATGAGCTGAAGCTTATATATAAAATATCAAAACGATTAAAAATTGTTCCTAATATAGGTATTCGTATTAAGCTTGCCAGCTCGGGCAGCGGGAAATGGGAGGATTCAGGGGGCGATGTGAGTAAATTCGGGTTAACCTCTAGCGAGTTGCTCGAAGCCCTTGATTATATCGATAAGAATAAAATGCACGAAAGCTTGCGCTTGATTCATTTTCATATCGGGAGTCAGGTAACCAAAATTCGGCGCATTAAAGTTGCTCTCCGCGAGGCATCGCATTTCTATGTTCAGCTTTGGAAAATGGGCTTTAAGGTTGAGTTCGTTGATATAGGAGGTGGGCTAGGAGTTGATTATGATGGAACCAAGTCATCAAACAGCGAGAGCAGTATCAACTACTCCATTCAGGAGTATGTGAACGACTCCATCAGCACATTCGTTGATGCCAGCAATAAGAATGGTATTCCACATCCTAATGTTATCACCGAATCGGGTCGATCGTTAACGGCCCATCATTCGATGCTCATCTTTGAGGTGCTCGAAACCTCATCGTTACCCGAATGGGATAATGAAGAAACCGTTAATGAACAGGATCATGAGCTGGTCAAGGAGCTATACGAGCTTTGGGATAATATCAACCAACCCCGATTACTCGAAACCTGGCACGATGCTCAGCAGATACGCGAAGAGGCTTTGGATAGGTTTAGCCTTGGATTGATAGACCTCAAGACTAGAGCGCAGATTGAACGTCTTTTCTGGTCAATTGCTCGTGAAGTTTATATGATGGCTACCCAAACAAAGCATGTTCCTGACGATTTGCGTCAGCTTTCAAAAATGCTGTCGGATAAGTATTTCTGTAACTTCTCGCTATTTCAGTCGTTACCCGATTCCTGGGCTATCGATCAGGTATTCCCGATTATGCCAATCCATAGGCTCGACGAGCAGCCAACTCGTTTTGCTACAATCCAGGATATTACATGCGATTCCGATGGGAAGATCGATAATTTTATCACCACCAAAAATTCTACGAACAACCTCCCTGTTCATACATTAAAGGGGAAAGAACCATACTATATGGGCGTGTTCCTTGTTGGAGCATATCAGGAGATATTGGGCGATCTACATAATCTATTCGGCGATACCAATGCAGTACACGTTTCGGTTGATGAGAATGGCTATAAAATCGATCAGATAATCGATGGCGAAACCGTTGCCGAGGTATTGGATTATGTTCAGTACAACTCTAAAAAGATGGTTCGTACCGTTGAAACCTGGGTAACCAGCTCTGTTAAAGCAGGGACAATTACTTTAGAGGAAGGAAAAGAATTCCTTTCAAATTACCGCTCGGGATTGTATGGATATACCTATTTAGAGTAAATAAAAGCCTTGTTAGCCCTACGAGGGTTCTGAACCCTCGTAGGGTTTATTTAATAGTCATAATTATTTCCTCCCAATTATAAGCTTTGAAGGGTGCACTATGACCACCTGATTTAAGAGTATAAAGTTTTTTATCCAACGAATTAGAAATGTCAAATAGTTTTTTCCCCATTTCATAGGGTAACGATTTGTCATCTATTGCATGAAAAATCCGTAGTTTATTCTTGTAAGCATTAATCTTAGAAACGTTGCTAATATTCATCAAAAAATCATCTACCTTTAATCTTATAAAAGGTCTTAGTATTTTTTTTAAACCAGATGTAGATTGTATTCTGTAGTGCTCTATCATATCTTCTGTATTGGATACTGGAGCTAGTAGAATCAGTTCAGATAATTCATTGTTTAATGCTAAATCAGTTGCGAAGACTGACCCCAGTGAATACCCCATTGAAATAGGTATTTTTGATTCAATATTCGGTTTTATAAAATTGTAAAATAGTTGATTATCTGAGAACTGGGTTTTAAAAGAGGGGATTCCTGTACTTTGACCATATCCACGATAGTTTAGAGCATAAATTTTTGAGTTTGATTTTATCGAGAGGGCTATTAAATTTTCTAGATAAGCAATTTGATTCGATTGATTTCCTATAAAGAAGAAGATTGTTTTATCATACTTATTTGGAGAATATTCAAAATACTCAAGAGTAATGCTATCATTTATATTAAAGAAATTTCTTGCAATGTTGATTGAATCACTCTGTATTATTTTTGAATCATTAGTTCCTGTTATTTTTTCGACAATCATTAAAAACATATTTCTCTTAGATTCTGAACACGAATCGCAATATTTTCTTATTGATTCAGGGTTATATTTTGTAGGTGTAAATGCTGTTTTCTCATTTATCTTATAAGTACATGATGTAATAATTATTGAGAGAACTAGAAGGGTTAATGTGTTTTTCATTGATTATAGCATTAATATTTTAAACTTATTTGATTTTAATAAAATTAAGACGATTTAGAATAGCCAATGTTACAATCTATTTATAATTTTTCTTATTTAACTTTTGGTATTATTTCACCTAGATTATCTAAACTTTTTCTCTTATTAATAATCATACTAAATAAATATAGCTATTTTTGTGAAGTTCTTTTAGTTGATATTGTAATGGATTCTAATAAATCTAAAATAGAAAGTTTCCCAAAGAAGTTACATAGTAAGAATAAAAGCCTTTTACAGGCTGTACCATCAATGAAGCAAACCCAAGAGTTTGTTGATGAGTTGGTTACATTGATATTCCCGGTTAAGGTTAATGCTCATAGAACATCCGATGAGGTTGATTTGAAGTGGCGTGAGCTACAATTTCGTTATAAAAGTTTACTTCTACCTATCGAAAAGGAGTTGGCTGGTGATATCGACAGCTTATCGAATAGCTTCTTTTCTCAAATCCCTGATATCTACGAAAAATTGTTAGACGATTCGGAGATGTTTTTAAAGAACGATCCTGCCGCTTTCTCGGTAGAGGAGATTATGCTTTGCTACCCGGGTTTCTATGCTATTGCTGTACATCGCTTTGCCAATGTCCTATATCGTTTAAGAATACCTGTAATCCCTCGTGTTATAAGCGAGTATGCTCATAGCAAAACAGGAATTGATATTAATCCAGGAGCAACCATCGGCGAGAATTTTTATATCGATCATGGCACTGGTATTGTGATTGGTGAGACAACGGTGATTGGTAAGAATGTCAAGATATATCAAGGGGTTACGCTTGGCGCATTGAGCGTAAGCAAAGGGTTAGCTAATGCAAAACGTCATCCAACCATTGAGGATAATGTGATTGTTTATTCAGGAACTACTATTCTTGGTGGCAATACTGTGATTGGTCACGATACGATAATTGGAGGTAATGTATGGCTCACCGAGAGCGTCCTGCCTAATTCGGTTGTTTATCATAAAAGTGAGGTGATAATAAGGAATGGTAAGGGCTTTAATGAGCCCATCAATTTTGTAATTTGATTCTCAATAAACAGAATGAGTATATTCTTTTTGATATTGAATATTGGTTTTAAGACTCTATCCGCTGGCTGTTGTCCTGTGTAACAGGACTCTTATACTTTTCACTCAAAATCCGTGTAGCTGCTACACATCTCATAGACTAGCTATATTCATTTTATAAATTCTAAAAATAATGAAAGCAAATAATGTATTAGAAACCATAGGTAATACCCCTCATATTCGAGTTAACAAGTTATTCCCTACTGATCGTGAAGTATGGGTGAAATTCGAAAAAGCCAATCCTGGCGGAAGTATCAAGGATAGAATTGCTCTTGCAATGATTGAAGATGCTGAACGGAATGGTATATTGAAACCCGGAATGGTAATCGTTGAACCAACATCAGGGAATACAGGTGTAGGGTTGGCAATGGTTGCTGCGGTTAAGGGTTACAAAATGATTCTTGTAATGCCCGAATCGTTTAGCGTTGAGCGTAGGAAACTGATGTCGGTTTACGGTGCGACTTTCGTATTAACACCCCGCGAGGGGGGTATGAAAGCCGCTTTGGATAAGGCAGTAGAGATTGTTCAAGGTGATAAGAATGCTTGGATGCCATCGCAATTCGATAACCCTGCAAACGTTGATATTCATCGTAAAACAACAGCCCAGGAGATCATCAATGATTTTCCAGATGGGATTGATTATTTAATAAGTGGAGTAGGTACGGGTGGACATATATCAGGGGTTGCTGAAATATTGAAATCAAAATTCCCAAAATTGAAGGTGTTTGCTGTAGAGCCAGAGCTGTCACCAATAATTAGCGGTGGAAAGCCAGGTCCACACCCACTTCAAGGGATTGGCCCAAACTTTATTCCGGGTAATCTTAATATGAAAATTCTTGATGGCGTAATTACAATTAACAAGGATGAAGCGTATGACTATACTCGCCGAGCCGCACTTGATGAGGGTTTACTTGTTGGTATTTCATCAGGGGCATCGCTCGCAGCAATTGCAAAAAAAATACCTGAGATTCCTGTTGGTTCAAAGGTGTTAACATTTGCTTATGATACGGGAGAGCGTTATTTTTCGGTTGATGGATTGTTCTAATAAAAATAGTTCCGAACTTTCGAGAAGTTCGGAACTATTAATTGGATGTGGTTGAAGTTTTAAGTTTGATTGTGTGCAATAATAGCAGATTTATAATTCTTCACCTCGTTTTACTAAACTTCCACCTTAAATATCACTTTCTTAATAACCCCCTCGCCAATCATTGGCGCATGGCAATCCTCAGGGAAGAAAATGGCGAATGAGCCTGCTGGAACGTCAAAGTAGAAGAGTGATTTATCATTATAAAGAACAATATCCTTTTCTGTATCAAAGGATGATTTTGGGCTATGGCAATCAGTGCGACTTCTCCAACCCATGGTTTCGTTGCCCTCAAGGCAAACCTGAATATCGATATAGCGATTGTGCGCCTCAAGGGGTGCGTTCTCCTTTAACTTTGCTTTGTCGAGGGCAGGGATAGCGAATAGCATATCACCATCGATATATATTCTTTCACCCGGGTCACCGAATTTATAGGTTCTGAGGAATTCCTCAACCTTTTGAAATAGAGGATGAAGTGAGGTGTAACGATGAAGGTCGGTCAACTTTGCTGTAACCATAGCGTATGTACTTTTTAGGACGAATAAATATACATTTTAGTTTTTGAATAAGTAATAATTTGTTATCATTGCGTGCTTAACGTATCAATTATCATCATGAGAAGGGTAATCTTAAGCATACAAATAGGTGTCGTCTTATTTATTATTCAAAGTAATGCGCTCTACTCACAGGACGATTCGTTATTATTCTTCAGGAGTCAGCTAAGGCAGAATAGAGGTGTTGACTCAAATAAGGTTGAGTACTATAAAGGGAAAATCTTATCCATTGCAAAAACCTCGAAAAATGAAAAAACATTATTCTATGTCAATACTTCTTTAGGGAATACCAATAGGTATGAAGGGAACTACGATAAAGCACTAGGCTTTTACTTTAAAGCTTTAGAGTACTCGAAGGCATCGAATAGTCAGATGGATGTTGCATCAATCTACGATAACCTAGCTCGAATTTACCTAAATATTGGTGAAATAGGGTTAATGTTTGAGAGTATCAATAAATCATTGGTCATTAATAATGAAAAGGATAATGAGCTTGGGGTCAATTTGACCAAACAAATATTACTGTCTTACTATCGAAACATAGGTAACTACTCAGAGGTGCTAAGGATTGCTTTTACCTCTCTTCAATACTATTTGAGTATCAATGATTCATTACAAATAGCGAATACCTATAATAGCATTGGGGTAACCTATAAGAACCTTGAGAACTACGAAAAATCATTATCGTACTACAATCTAAGCGATGCCTACTATAAACATTTACTAGATAAACGGGGGGTATCAACGATACTGAATAATAAAGGAACTGTACTATTAAATCTAAAGAAATATCAGGATGCTTTGGCGAACTTTCAAAAAAGCATCGAAATTGAAAAAGGCTTAGGTCGTGTTGAAGAATTATTAACAAGATATAATAATATGGGTTTGGCATATGCCTATTTAGGTAATTTCAAACCGGCTTTATATTACCTAAACCTTTGTAAGGTTAAGTATGAAAAATCAGGAAATCTTCTAAAACTTGCAAATACCTTCGAAAGCCTTGCTCGATTCTATGATTTAAAGGGTGTGGATGATTCGCTTGAATATTACCTTGTTAAGTCATATAAACTATGTGGTATTGTCAATAGCAAGAGTTTGAAGGCTAAGGTTGCCTTTAGGCTTAGCGAATTGTATCGATCTAAAAACGATTTAGCTAAGGCTTATGATTATCTTAAAAAGTATAAAGAGGTTGACGATTCGCTATACCACTCCAAAAGTTTTTTCCAGATTACCGAAGAGGAGTACAGATACCTGCAAACGAAGGACTATGAAATACAAAAGGTTGAAAAGCATAATATCTTACAAAGGTATGTCATAATCATTGGGTTTTTGACTATTCTGATATTGGTTTTCTGGATTTTACTGCTAATACAAAGGGGTAAGGTTAAAGCAAATGAGAGTATCAAGAAGAGCCTTGAGAAAACGATAGATATTCAAAATGATGAGCTGATTGTTCAGGGCAAGGAATTGGTAACTAAAACATTACAACTCGGAAATGATTCATCGGAGGTTAAATACGCCATTCAGCAGCTCAAGACTCTACAATCGGAATTCGGCGTACAGGGAAAGCACAAAATCCAGCAGCTAATCCTCGATCTTGAGCATAATCAGAATAAGGATATTTGGTCGGAGTTTGAGCTACGGTTTTCAAAGGTCAACAAGAATTTTTACGATATACTCCTTTCGCTCTTTCCAACCCTAACCATAAGCGAACGAAGGCTCGCTGCGCTAATCTTTCTAAATTTTTCTACAAAGGAGATTTCTACAATAACAAAGCAAACACCCCGAAGCGTTCTTGTAGCAAAAAGCCGTTTACGAAAGAAAATGAACCTACCCCCATCTAAGGATATATCGAACTATTTGAACGAACTGTTGCCTTCGTAATAATCAGAATAATAGCGCAATAGGTAGTTTTGTTAGCTGATTGTAATAGTTTTTTTTCAACCGTTAACCCTTTGTGCCCTCCTTTTCCCTCTTGATGATAGAACTCGGTATATTTTAGCGATCAGTTTTTCATAGATAGGTTTTAAGGTAAACAATTAGGAGATGTCAATGATTGACATCTCCTATTGTTTCAAATTTCTTCGAATCCTTCGAACCCATCTATAAAACCAAAAATTCATTAACCCTAAAAACTTAACTTATGAAGAAAAGACTAGTCTTTTTTGGAATGTTTTTCTTCCTGTGCTCTTTTACTGCCCTAGCGCAAACAAGGCAGATTACAGGAACGGTTACCTCATCCGATGATGGAAAGGGTATTCCGGGTGTATCGGTTGTTGTAAAAGGAACTACAACGGGGATTCAAACCGATTTAGATGGAAAGTATTCTTTAAATGTTCCTGCCGATGCTACGGTATTGGTGTTCTCATTTATAGGATTGAAAACGCAAGAGGTTACCATTAGCGGAGATGTTATTAATGCTGTTATGGAGCCCGAAGCCCTTACGATTGGTGAATTAGTTGTTGTTGGTTATGGTACAACCACAAAAGAAGCTACAACAGGTTCAATACAGAAAGTTGGTGGAGAGAAGATCGAAAAAATGTCTATTACTAGCCTTGAACAAGCGCTACAGGGTAATGCTGTTGGCGTTAAGATGACTAGCCTTGATGGGCAGCCAGGAGCTGCTGTTAATGTCCGTGTTCGCGGCGTTGGCTCTATTTCAGCCGGTAGAGGACCTCTTTATGTTATCGATGGTGTTGTTGTTTTGTCGGGTTCTGCAGCTAGTGGGAACGATATTGATAATGATGGTACAAGTTCCAATGCGATGTCAACAATTAACCCTAACGATATTGCAAGTCTTACTGTTTTAAAAGATGCATCGGCAACTGCAATTTATGGTTCGCGAGCGGCTAATGGAGTTATACTTATAACTACCAAATCGGGTAAAGCAGGAAAGGGTAAAATTAAAGTTAGTTCATCATACGGTGTATCTTCTTACGCTGTTGACGATATTTTGCCAACATCAATGAATGCTGCGCAATACGAAGAATATTTTGTTCACATGTCACTGATTTCAACAAATGCAAGTTTCAGAGTTGCTACTGAGGATTTAGCCAGAGAGAGATTTCGTGCAGTATTCCCTTATGCCGATAGAGCAAATACTAACTGGGTTGAAGAACTTAAAAAAACTGGAATCACAAAGGATTTAAATATTAGCGCCGAAGGAGGTAATGAAAATGTTAGCTACTTTTCTTCATTATCGTATAACGATCAGAAGGGGGTTATGCTTGGTACATCTCATGAACGAATAGCAGGAAGACTTAATTTGAAAGCTAAAATTAATGAGCGTGTATCCGTAGATAACAATATGTCTTTATCACAAACATTACAGAATGTTGTTAAAGATCAAACAGGATTTAACAACCCTGTGTATGGACAGTTATTTCTTCCTGCTATTATTCCAGTACATGGTGATGATGGCAAGGCGTATTATGGCCATCAGTTTTATGGTGCTTATAAAATCATGTCTGGGAATAACTATGTTGGACAGTATGAAGATGATGAGCGTTGGATAAAACAACAAAGGGTAATGGATAACGTAGCTGTTACTGTAAATATTATTGATGGTCTTAAATTTAAAACAGCTTGGAGTGTAGATTTACTTGGTGTTAGGGAGTTTTCCTACGAAAACCCGTTTGGTGGTGATGGTTATACCAATAAAGGACAAGGAGTTGAAGCCGCAACAAACCGGATAAATTGGACTGGAACAGAAACACTTGATTATAACAAGGTATTTGGTAAACATAGCATTGGTGTTTTGGTGGGTTATGAGGCAACGAAAACCTCAACAAGATTAAATACTGCAGCAGGCAATACCTATGCTCATCCTGATTTACATACCTTATCAACAGCAGCTGTTCCGACAACGGCATCCTCATCCTTATTAGAAAATGCGATGGTTTCCCTTTTTTCTAGGATAACATACAATTTTAATTCGAAATACTATGTTAACCTAAGCTATAGACGAGATGGTTCATCAAGGTTTGGTAGCGAAAAAAGATGGGGTAATTTTTATTCGATAGGTGCATCGTGGCGATTACATGAGGAAAGTTTTATTAAAGACATAAATTTTATTGATGAACTTAAACTACGTGCTAGCTATGGTATTACAGGAAATGAATCAATAGGTAATTATGTATGGAGAAGTACTTATACCGCAGGGGTTACCTATAATGATGTACCAGGAACTGTTCCTACCGTACCCGGAAACAACAAGTTAACATGGGAAACGCAAAATACTACAGATATAGGCTTTGATTTAGGTTTGTTTAAAAGGGTTTCAATTGATTTTACCTATTATAATAGGCTTAATTCAGAATTAATATTTCCAAAACCTGTTTCTTATTCGACTGGGTTCTCTACTATTACAGCTAATGTAGCCGATATGCAGAATAGAGGTATAGAATTAACATTATCAGGAGATATAATTAAAACAAAAGCAATAACATGGAGTGCGAATTTTAATATTTCAAAAAATAAAAATGAGATAGTATCTATTCCTGGTGAACCATATATGTATAATGATTACCAAAGACATGAAGAAGGCAAAGACTTTTCTTCTTTCTATTTGTATCATTGGGCGGGTGTTGATGTTGGTTCAGGATTACCATTGTGGTACACTGATGAAACAAAAACAAATGTTACAAGCGATATTACAAAAGCGAAACAATTTTACACAAACACTAAAGCATCGCCTGACTTATATGGTGGCTTTGGAACTAGTATAAGCTGGAAAGGTTTAACATTGGATGTGGCTTTTGCTTATTCATTTGGTAATTATGTGTATGAAAAAATGGCTCGGTTCAACCAGAGTGAGGGAGCTTACTTTCCCAGAGCAACCGCAGCCGAAGTTTGGGAGGGCAGATGGCAAAAACCTGGTGATATAACCAAATATCCAAGATTTGCTCCTACCGCTGAAGCTAATAAAGATTTCTCTACTAGGTATTTATACGATGCATCTTTTATCCGTTTAAGAAATTTAAATTTAAGTTATCAATTTGATAGCAAATTGGTTAAAAAGGTAAAGTTATCTTCTGCAAGTATTTACTTAAGAGCTCAGAACTTCTGGACATGGGTGCGCGATAAAGATTTATATTTTGATCCTGAGCAAGCAGATAATGGATTTACAGGTGGATTTCAGCCACAGTCAAAAACAATATCAGTGGGTATTGAACTTGAATTTTAAATTGTTAAATTCTTAAAAGTTGAAAAATATGAAAAAAATATTGTTCGTTCTGCTTACAGGAATATTACTATATTCATGTAAGGAAGATTTTCTAGACGTTAAACCGACAGGTTCTATTTCTACTGATATTGCACTAAGTAGGATAGAAGATCTAAAAAATGCTACAAATGGATTGTATAGCTCGTTCAAATCATCGGGTTACTATGGTAGATATTTTGTAATATTTCCTGATGTAATGGGAAATATATGTAAGGACGCCGCTGAGCTTAATAGGGGTGCAGATCCTTATTTACACCTTATGACCAATACAACAATAGGCTTACAGGATTTATACGCTTTGCCGAGTTATGTTATTGCCAGATCAACAAAAATTATTAATGCTAATCCTAGCTATGGCGATACAACCAAGGTAGGAATAGCAACACTAAATAATTATATGGGTCAAGTGTATGCATGTAGAGCGTTAGCTTATTTTGATCAAGTACGCTTATTTGGACAACCATACGGAATGGATGCAGGTGCATCTCTTGGTGTTCCTATAATTACAGATCCTACTTTAGATATATTACCAACAAGGGCTACTGTTGCTGAAGTTTATGCTCAAATTATATCAGATTTAGATTCAGCTGTTAGTAAATTAACTTCAAGCCATATCGATAATAATCTAATAACAATGTGGGGAGCCAAAGCACTTCTTGCAAGAGTTTATTTATATAAACAGGATTGGGCCAATGCCGCTTATTGGGCTGGTCAAGTTATTGATGGTACTGGCCCTGGTAAACCTGTTCTAGTTCCTGCTGCTAATGCTGCTGCTATGGGTAATATTTTTCTTGATGCCTCAACAGAAACTATTTTTCAAATATCTATGACCGCATCAGATAATAGAGGGAGTGATGCCATTTGGGGTATGTATCAAAATTATAATTATTTTGCGGTTTCGGATGAGCAATATGCTTTATATACGGCTAATGATAAGCGTAGAGCAGGTTTTTTTAAATTAGTTTCTTCTCATCAGCGTCCTAATAAGCAAATAAATAGTCAGGCTAATACTATTATTTTACGTTTGGCCGAAATGCGTTTAATCAGGGCGGAAGCAAATGCAAGAGCAGCCTTGGCAAGCGGTGGAGATGCGGTGAGAGAAAGTGCAGCTAGGGCTGACATTCAGGTCATTAGCAATAGAGCTCTAACTGTACCCGTAACAATCCCTGCTACGCTAACAGGTCAAGCCCTTATAGACAGAGTAATGTTAGAAAGAAAAATGGAACTTTGTTTTGAAGGGAACGATATTTGGGATATAAATAGAACAGGTCAGAATATGACCAGACTTAACAAAACTGCTTCAGCTCAGGCTTATGGCACAACAATGGTTTGCCCTATTCCAAAAAACGAGTTGGATACAAACCCTAATATGGTTCAAAACCCAGGGTATTAATTAATACTTCTAAAAAATTAATAATTATGAGAAAAATTAAATGGATATTATTTCCCCTTGTAGTTAGCTTTGTTTTACTTTCATGTAAAGAAAGCATAAACTTTAATGGACCAGATTTGGAAAGACCTTATACCGTTGGGTTTGTTAACCTTAAACAGACTGTTTTAAATAGTTCTGTTCCTGCTAACCCTGCTAAAGATTCAGTAGGAGTGAATTGGGACGGAATTCAATCAAGCACAGATATTACTGTTAATTATCAAGTTGTTGATAGCGTATATAAAATTATTTCAACGGGTTTATATACCGATGATACTAATGAATTAGTTAAAATTGATGCTATAACAGGCAATACGGTGCCACTTAAACGTGTATTTGAGTATTCCGTTGTTAAAACAACTGCACCATCTACACAGTATGCCTTAACTGATTGTGTAATAGCAGCAAATACAAGCCAAGGGTATATTAAAGTTGTAAATTCTATCACTGGAACTTCAAATTTACTTGTATGCCTTGTTTTAAAATCATCCAGTAATGATGCGGTTATTAAAAGCGATAGGAATATTTTATTATTAACCCTTAATAAGCCTTAATAATTTTATTAAAAGGGCTGCCTAAGAGTCGTTTATGACTAAACAAGGCAGCCTTTTTCAATATCTAAGTTTTTAATTCAGGATAATGTACAAATATATAAGCGTATTGTCTAAATCAGCCAGAGTATTCAAATGACTAAAATAATTGTCAATCAAGACAGTACTTTGTTAATTGGGCAGATATACTTTTAATCTCTTTTGGGTTTAATGGCGGGTTCCGAAAAGCCATAATAGAGTAGGAATAAAAAAATAATAATTATTCTCATGGAAAAAAATTTTAAATTTTCCTTAAAAAAGGAAACCATCACTGAATTAACAAATGATGCACAAAGGCAGATTATTGGAGGTGAATTCTCTGATCAGCCAACATGTACTCCAAGTATTTGTGATTGTGATAATGAAGACTCAAATCCTAGAATCTGTGATCAATCGTTTTATTGTCCTGTGGAAACTTATTGTGCATGTCAGCCCTCTGATAGATGTTAATGAAAGTATTTAAAGAAACCGTGATTAATTGAATTGTTTAAAATGGGGGATAATATCCCCCCATTTTTTAAAACAAAATATATGCAAAAGGAGATTAATGGTATAATTGAAGATATTTTTCAATATCTTAAAGAGAATGAAAGTCAAAAGTATGATTTATTTAAAGGGAAACTGGGGATTAGCCTTTTTTTCTTCTATTACTCTTTTTATGCAAAAAATAAAAATAGTTTTGATATAGCATTTCATTACCTTGAAGATGAAAAAAATAGATTTGACAATGGAATTGGTGATGAGAATTTAATATTTGATATTCAATGGTTTGTATGGGCATTAAATATATTAAAGAATGATAAAATAATAGAATGTGATTTAAATGATTTTGATTCAATATTCCCATTATTATCTAATAGATTTAACCACAACGATAAGATTGGAAACTATGATCTTATATATGGAAATATTGGACTTGGTTTAGTTCAGAAGTATTTTCTTTCTACTGAGAAGTATGTTGAACTATTTTATAATTTTTTTAATAATAACAAAGAAGAACATGTTAATTCTGTGACATGGAAGTGGCTAGATAAAAATACTAATTCATATGGATATAATTTTGGGTTGGCTCATGGGATACCAAGTATTATTATCTTTTTGAATAAACTATTTTCACTTAGAAAAAAAACAACCATTTTAAAATTAATAGATGACTCCTGTAGGTATTTAATGAGTAATATTCAAAATCCAGTATTATTCAATAGTTACTTCCCTACTTCAAAAACTGTTGCATCAACAAACACTTTTGGTAGATTGGCTTGGTGTTATGGTGATTTAGGTTGTGGTTATGCTCTGTTGAAATCATCAATGAGTCTCAATAATAAACCCTTATTTAATAAATCTATTCAAATTCTTAAACATACTGCTCAGAGGAGAGATCCTGAATTAACATTAATTAAGGATTTGGGCATTTGTCATGGTAGTTCTGGATTAATTATTTTTTTTGATAAACTATTTGAATTAACAAATGAAGAAGTATTTCATGAAGCATATACATATTGGTTAAACTACACAATAAATGAAATTATAAGTAAAGGTGATGTTTCAAACATTTTAGCATGGAATTCGCTAGAAGCAGAAGGTTCACATATGGATAAAGGATTTCTTACAGGTTTGGCTGGAATAGGACTTGTTCTTATTACTACGATTTCTAAAAATGAGAAATCTTGGAATGAATTCTTACTTTTAGATTAATTGAATTATGAAAAGTCATAAAATTCAGGATCAATACATAATAAGAAGTCCATTATTTTCATTAAATAAATGGTATGATCAATTCAATGGAAATTATAAAGAAAACCTTATAAAATTATTCTCAGAACCAATTATAAAGGAAGCCTTATTTTTAGGATCATTTGAATTCTACAATTTTCTAAATGATATTGAAAATGGATCTAATAGATATGATGAAAAGGCAATAAAAAAATTAACAAAATACTTATCTCGTTTAACCTATCGTTGTACACCCTTTGGTTTATTTGCAGGAATAGATATTGGTCTTTTTAGTTTAGAAGAAACTCAGTTAAAAAGATCAAAATCAGTTATTAAAAAAAGAATAACTAAACTGGATAATAATTTTTTATTCTCGTATGCAGAGAAATTATTTACAAACAAAGAGATGTATCAATATTTAATTTTTTATACTAATACAAGTTTATATCCCACTAATAGACATTATCGATATGTTGAATATAACTATAATGATTCGCTTGAGAGGAAATATGCTTTATGTCAAATTGAAAAATCAGAAATTATTGATGAACTAATTGAAAAAGCTTACATCGGATTATCTTACACTGAGATAATAGATCATTTTAATAAATATGGAGCAGATAAAGAACAGGCTCAGAATGCATTAGAAGAACTATTGCTAAATAGGATATTAAGAATTCACACAGAACCTTCAGTTACTAACCCTTTCTATTTAAACTATTTGTCCAATTTTTTAGAAAAGAATAATCTTTTGGAAGATCATAATCAAATTCTAAAGCGGATAATTCTTTATTTATCTAAAGCAGACACGACTGATGATAGTTTAGTTATGTATTCCAAAATAAGAGAAGAAACAAAAAATTTTCAAATAAAATTTAACGAAAAACATTTATTTCAGGTTGATAGTGTTTTAGATTATGAGGTGAATCTCGTTAATTTCGAATTGAAGAAAGAAATATCTGAAATTGTTTCTTTTTTGTCAAATATCCCATCTGATATTCATAATCCTATTAATGATTTCACCGAATCATTCCAAAAAAGATATGAGAATCAGTCGGTAAGTTTATCTCAGGTTTTAGATCCTAATAAAGGACTTGGTTTTCCTATAAATAAGTATAGTAATGGGAATGGCGATTTTAGCCCATTACTTTCAGAGTTATCATTTCCATCAAAAACTCAAGATAAAATGATAAAATGGGATTGGTTTTCAAATTTAATGTTTAAAAAATATATTGATTGTATTAAGGAAAAGGATGATTGTATAAAATTATCTTGGAATGATATTCCATTTAAAACAAATCATGATAATATTAAGCAAGAATCATTTTCTGCTATGATTCAGTTAATTCCCAATGAGAATAAAAATTGTAAAATTTATTGTACTGGTTTTGGAGGCGTAACGGCAATTCCATTATTAGGAAGATTTGCATACCTTGATGATCGGCTCAATAAGATAATAAAAGAAATTACCCAAGAAGAAAAAAATAGATACCCTGATAAAATATTTGCAGAAGTTTTACATATTCCTGAGAATAGAATTGGTAATATTTTACAGCATCCTCCGTTCTATGAATATGAAATACCTTTTCTTTCAAATGTATCTGTAGAGCAAAATAACGTAATTTATATTGAAGATTTATTTCTGAAAATGAGAGGTAGTAAATTGATTTTATATTCTAAAAAGTTAAATAAAGAAATAATACCTAGATTAAGTAATGCCCATAATTATAAATTAAGTAGTCTTCCTATTTATAAATTTCTTTGCGATTACCAGCACTATATTTCAGATTCTAGTAGTTCTGGTTTTTTTTGGCCTCAGATTTTTAATACATCCCAATATTTACCTAGAGTCACACTGAAAAATTCAATATTGTCGAAAGCAACTTGGCGAATTTCTTATGATGAAATTAAAGATATATATAAAGGGATTAATAAATCTAATTTAGAATTTGTTGATTGGCGTGAAAAAAGAAAAATTCCAGAAATTGTTACTTATTCAGAAGGTGATAATGAATTAATTCTGAACCTTAATGAGAAATATAATATATTAGTTTTTCTGGATGAAATTAAAAAGCGGCGTTTTATTAGTGTTGCAGAAAACTTATATTCTAAAGAATTAATTAGTATAAATAAGAGAGATGAGGAACTATTTACGAATCAGATTGTTGTCCTTTTTAGAAAAAATTAATAATTTGAAAAATGAAAAGAGTCTTTTTCCCAAACGAAGAATGGATTTATTTTAAAATATACGGAAGTATTAAAGAAACAGATTATTTCTTAATTAACTGCATAACTCCAATTGTAGAAATTCTTAAAAAGGATTCATTAATTGCTAAATGGTTTTTTATTAGATATTTTGATCCTGAATACCATATCAGAATTAGGTTTCAATGTCAAAATATAGATAAAAATGCTCAGATTTATTCATTATTTCTAAAACATATTCATTTATTTATTTCATCTTGTAATATATGGAAAGTTCAACTCGACACCTATAATAGAGAAATTGAAAGATATGGTGAGGAAACAATTGATTTGGTTGAGAGTGTCTTTGAGTATGATTCAGAAATGGTAATTAACATTCTCTCACTGATAGAGGGAGATATTGATGAAATTAGTAGATGGAAATACTCAATTTCTCTTATAGACACTTATCTTAATTTGTTCGAATTAGAAAGTCTTAATAAATTAAAATTGGTTTCAGAGTTAAGTGAATCTTACAAAAATGAATTTAATGTTGATAAGCAACTAAATTTTCAAATAAATAATCTTTATAGAAAACACAAAATAGAAATACTTAACATACTCGATTTAAGCGCTAATAATGATTTTAGACTCACCTATACTACTCGTAATATTTCTCCTATTATTAAGGAAATTAATTGTTTAGTGCAATTCAATGAGTCAGATTTAAATTCACTTTTGAAAAGTATTATTCATATGTCATTAAATCGGCTTTTTAGAACTAAGCAGCGAATGTACGAACTTGTTATTTATAGTTTTTTGGAGAAATCTTATAAAACATTTTTAAATATTAATCATACTACCTCAAAATGCGAGTAATTTATTTTTTTTGAAATAAATTACTATTCTTTTTCACTACTGACCGACTAAAATACTATACAATTCATGAAATACTTGATATTACTACATTCTATGTATAGGTCGCCCCTAATGGGGCTTGAATTTGATTTTTCTTTAATTACTACAAATAGGTCGTCGCTATGCGACTATAGAAAAGCAGCATCGCTGCGAACTATTTGTAGAATAGACGATTACATTTTAGCTAGAAGCAGCATCGCTGCGACCTATTGATTTTAGATTTTTTTCTCGGTTAATAATGATTCTTTTTACAAGTACAATGTTTATTATTTACTGTAACTAGTCCGAAAAAGAGGGTGTCTCAAAAGTTAGAGACGCTTTCTTTATTTGTAATACCTATCCGAGTAGATTTCCAAATATTCAATTCTCAGAGGCTGAGTTTAAAAACCTTTTTCCGTTTCAAAATTCAACAAGAGATATATACGATTTAAAACCGAAGTGAAAAGATCGTTTCTACTCCAGGTTTTGAAGTAACGATTAACGTCCCATTGTGCAATCGCATTATCTGCCTCGATAGGCTTAGCCCAATGCCTGAGCCATTCTTCTTTGTGGTGAAGAATGGGATAAAAATACTCTCAATTAAATCGGGGGGAATCCCAATCCCATTGTCGGAAATTGAAACGATTTGGGCTTTCCCTGATACGGTGAAATCAACCTGAATGGCTCCATTCTCAATACCTTGGATTGCCTCAATGGCATTGCCGATTATGTTGATGATAGCCTGTTCAATAAGTTTTTCATCAATTAAAAGCGTTGATTCGTTCGGGATAGGGCTAATATACAATCTGATGTTTTTATCGTAGCATTCAGCCTTGAAAAACGATACGATATTATTTAAAAAGCGATTAACCGATATGGGTTGAAAGTTTGGTAGAGGGATATTCGTTAATTTCTTATAGTTTTCAACAAATTCGCTCAAACTTAAGCTTCGTTTGTGAATAACGCCTAACCCTTCGAGCACATTATTCAGTACATTCGAGGGTATAACTCCCAATTTATTGGATTCGCTGCTTATTTGCTGCATTAGCCCCGATGATAAAACCGTAATTGGGCTTAGTGAATTGTGAATTTCATGCCTAAGTATTCTTATCAACTTCTGCCATGCTTCGAGTTCAGATTGATCGATCTCATTTTTTATATCCTGAAAAGCGATTAGCTTATACTCCTCTTTCTCGTATGAGAACAGCACCGTTTCAGTGGCTATTTGAAAATGCTGATTGTTCATGAAGAGCTTAAGTGTCTCTTTCCCTGGCTTAACGGTTTGCATAAAGTTTAACAGGGTTTGATCGATACCTACGAATTGATTAATATTTTTTTCTTTTGTTAAGCCAAAGAGCGCAATGAATGAACGATTTATTAACTTTATCTCACCTGTTTTTGAGAAGGCGAGAAGACCTACACCTGCATGCTGTGCCGCCAATTTAAAGAAAAGTAGCTCTCGCTCATTTCTTAGCCTAAAGTCTCTGAACGCATCGATTATTCTGTTGAATTCATGGAATAACTCTTTAAAGTGAGGATCGATTTTCGATTTATTATATTTAATAGACGAATCGTTATATTCAAAAGCCATTAGAAATTGCTTTGTATCCCTGATATTTTTATGCAGTAAATAAAATAGATAAATAATTAAGACGAACCAAAAAATCGCAATGCTCAATAATGTTACAATCATGTAGTGCCTCTGCCATACCCAAAAAAAACAAAAGGGAGTTAATGCTAGCAGCACGATAAGCGTTAAGATGCTAATTGAATACCATTTAAATATCATACCTTTTCATTTTATCGTACAGGGTTGAACGGTTAATGCCCAATTTTTGCGCTGCCACCTTAATATTGCCCTTGCTATGCTCAAGAACACGAAGAATTAGCTTGCGTTCCTGAGCGGCAATGTTATACGTATTCGATTCATCGTTATCGAGCGATTGCGGGGAGCCGAATAGTATGTTATCATCAAATATGGTAGAAGAATCGTTAAGAATCACCGATCGCTCAATGGTATGCTTCAGCTCTCTTACATTGCCAGGCCAGCTATAGTTTGTTAGCTTCTTAATTGCTGATTGATTTATAGACATGCTATTTTTACAGTACCGCTCGGCATATTTTCTGATGTAGAAATTGATAAGATCAGGAATATCCTCTTTTCTCTCTCTTAATGGGGGAATCTCAATGGTAACGGTATTTATTCTATAAAGAAGATCTTCCCTGAATAACTTCTTTTCTACCATAGCCACAAGGGGTTGATTGGTTGCTGAGACCAATCTTATATTAATGGGTCGGGGTATCGTTGAACCCAATGGTAAAACCTCCCTATTTTGAAGTACTACAAGAAGTTTTGATTGTAGGTGGTTGGGGATATTACCAATCTCATCGAGGAAAAGGGTCCCATTATTCGCCACTTCGAACCGACCCATACGATCCTCCCGTGCATCGGTAAATGCACCCTTCTTATAGCCGAAGAGCTCGCTTTCAAAAAGCGATTCAGCAATTGAACCTAGATCAACATTGATAAAAAGTTGATCTTTTCGTCCTGAAAGGTTGTGAATCTCCCTTGCAATGAGCTCTTTTCCTGTTCCGTTCTCCCCAACGATTAAAATATTTGCATCGGTTTCAGCAACCTTCTTTACCGTTTCAATCACCTTTCGCATTAAGGGGGAGTTTACTCCAACCAGCTGAAATTGTTTGTTGACCTGCGTGCTGAGATGTTTCTGCTTCTCTTTCAGCTCTTTTATTTCAATCTTTGAGCACCTTTGCTTATAGGCCGAGAGAAGGGTTGAGAGTATTTTCTGCTCATCCCACGATTTCTGAATAAAATCGGTAGCTCCTTCCTTAATTGACTTTACGGCTAGTTCAACATCACCGTAGGCTGTAATCATCACAATACAGGCGTTGGGGTCAACCTCAAGGATGCGTTTAAGCCAGTACAGTCCCTCGTTTCCGCTGTTAATACCAGCATTAAAATTCATATCGAGTAGAATTACATCGTAGCTTACTCGATCCATTTTGGCTAATACCTGATTAGGGTTCTTGATTGTCTCTATAATTCCAAAATGGGGTGCAAGGAATACCCTTAATGCGAAGTGCAACTCCTCATTATCGTCAATAATTAGAATACTGGGCTTAGATTTGCTCATCACTAATGTTAATGTACGTTCATATAATCTTCAGCCAAATTAGGAATAATGATGGATTTTCAATCACGCTGTGTTGGATTTTCCAACACTAATTTATTCGGCGTGTAATTTAAATATCAGATTAATAGCTATTTATGTGTTTGGCACGTTAATGGTTTTCTGTTTATTATAAACTCAATGTAAAACGATTACTAACTTTATCGCTAATTTTAATAAATATGTTTCCACTTCATCTAAAGCTAATTTTTAGAAGCCTAAAAAATAACAAGCTATACTCGTTTATTACCATACTTGGCTTAGCGGTCGGAATGGCTGCTACCATTCTCCTATTTATATACACACAGCATGAGTTCAGCTACGATCGATTTCATACAAACTATGAAAGAATATACAGGCTAAATTCAACGGCTTATGAATCAAAGGAAGCATTGCCGATTTGTTTAAATTTAATGGATAGCGTACTCCAGAAAAGTGTTCCGGAAATCGAAGAACTATTTCAAATATATGGCTATGGAAGAGTTGAATTTGTAAACGAGGATATTCATTTTAAAAAAATAGAACTAATCTTTTCGGACCCAAATATCCATAAAGTTTTCACGTTGAAATACCTAAATGGGAATCCTGATAAGGCATTAACGGAGCCTAGATCGTTAGTGCTGACCCGAAGTGTTGCAACAAAGATGTTTGGAAGTATTGATGTGGTTGGTCGAATCGTTAAGAGTGTCGATTTTCAGGATAACTATACCGTGACCGGTGTGATTGAAGATTTTCCATCAACATCGCATATTAAATTTGGCGCTATAGCACCCCTTGAATATTTTCCATCCCTTAAGTATTTTGACGGCCTTGAATTACTAACATATATAAAGTATAAAGAGAAGGTAAATATTGAGGATGGTATTAAAAAGGTTGATGCTAAGTATAACGAAATATTAACAAAACGGTTTGGTAAGGATGGTTTTAGCAACAGCGGTTTTCAAATTAGGGTTAAAGATTTGCATTTAAAGGCCGATTTCAATTCAAAGAATGGATTTGATGCGCCCCTAAAAAAGGTTTACATCTACATTGCAATGGCTTTAATTGTTTTACTAATTGCCATTATCAATTTTATTAATCTATTAACGGTACAATACGAAGGGCGATTTAGAGAAATTGGTGTACGGAAGGCAATTGGATCATCACGAAAAGAGATCATAATACATTTCCTAGGGCAATCTATCGCTTTTTCATTTATAGCATTGGTGATTGCGGCAATTATGGTAGAGTTCTTTATCCCTGCTTTTGGGAGTATGCTAAATCGTGATTTACTAAACACATATCGCAATAACATCATCTTAATTATTGGATTACCCCTGCTTGCTTTTATTACAGGAATAGTATCAGGGTTATACCCTGCATTAATCATCTCGAAGTATCCTCCGTATTTAGCAATTAAAGGGTTAATGAATAGCCGAAAAGGTGTAAGCCGGTTTACTAGAGCCCTAGTTATACTTCAGTTTTCAATTGCTATATTCTTGATATCCTCTCTTATTGTTATAAATAAACAGGTAGAGCATATGAAGAATGCTGATTTAGGGTTTAATTACGATAAAGTGGTTGCAATTTCTGGGTTTAATAAAAAAATAGTTGAATCGTATCCCGCAATAATGGATGCCCTAAGTATGATTCCAGGTATAAAAAGTATTGGGGCATCATCACATATGATAGGAGGAGGAGCAAGTGGCCAAGGGTTTAAGGTAGTTGGAAGCTCTTCTTTAACCGATTTCCCAATAAATGAATATAGGGTGCTTCCAGGGTTTGTTGAAACGCTTGGTTTTAAATTAATTATGGGCAGAGCATTCGATGAGAATATAGAGTCGGATAAAAACGGCGTTATTCTCAATGAGAAAGCGGCTAAAATGCTTGGCTTATCTGAACCTTTGAAGACAGAATTAATTATGAGAGAGAAAATGCATGTTATTGGAATTGTTAAGGACTTTCGATATGCGTCATTCGAGCAGGGTATTGAACCTATAATGTTTACAGCATATTCGAAGTGGTTAAATTATATTATGCTTAAAATACCGAGTAATGATGTGAAGAGCGTTTTAAAGGATGTAGAGAACGTAATTAAGGCTATCGACTCTCAGTATGTTCTCGATTATGATTTTGTTGAGGATGTATTCCATAGTAAATTCAAATCGCACGAGCAAACCGAAACCCTTTCGGCGTATGCTTCCATTCTATCATTGATACTTGCCCTTTTGGGTTTGTATGCGTTATCAATGTTTATGGTTCAAAAAAGAACAAAGGAGATTGGCATTCGAAAGGTAAATGGTGCAAGCCGACTCCAGATTATCAGAATTTTACTTGCCGCATATACAAAGCAGGTTGCTGTAGCTTTTGTTATTGCAGCACCAATTGCATATTATGTTTTAAATAGTTGGTTAAATAATTTTGCTTACAGAATAGAGTTAACCTTTATTCCTTTTATCGTATCAGGTCTGCTAGCTTTGGGGGTGGCTTTATTAACAGTGTTCGGACAATCATGGAGCGTGGCGAGTAAGAATCCGGTTGAATCGTTGAGGTGTGAGTAGTTGCTTAGAATATCACTATACAATGTTATATCAATGTCGTTTAGTTAAGAATTATTACTTGATTATCAGCATTTTAATAACCACGCCTTTTAAGGCGTGGCTTAAATGTAATATGATTTTTTTGGCTTTAGCCACATGATTTTAGGCTTTTGGGCTAAAGCCCAAGTTTATAGTTTGGCTTGTCCCACGCCTTAAAAGGCGTGGTTATTGAGAGTTGTCATTTTTATGCTTAACGAAAGATTATCGAAAAAATAGTTTAATAAATGATGTTATGAATACGCTTGAATTTAAACAGATTTTAAGAGGTTTTAAGAATAACAAATTATACTCGTTTATTACCATCTTTGGGTTAGCTGTAGGCATGGCTTTTACCATACTTCTGTTCATTTACACTCAGCATGAGTTAAGCTACGATCGTTTTAATGTAAACGCAGCTAGGATATATAGAATAAATTCAATTTATTATGAGGAGAGTACTTCTATTTATCCAATATGTATTGGTTTAAAGGATAGTATTCTTCAAAAGCAAGTTCCAGAAATAGAAGAGCAATTGCAAATATATGATGATAGCTGGTCGGGTTTGGTAGAGATAACAGTTGATAATGTTCGTTATAAAAATATCAAGCTCATTTACTCAGATCCTAATATCCACAAATTATTTGATTTAAAATACTTAAAGGGCGATCCCGATAAAATACTTATTAACCCAAACTCAATAGTAATTCAAAAAAGTACAGCATTGAAGATTTTTGGTACTACTGATATTCTTGGAAAAAACTTAATGACAAACCAATCGAAAAATATTTTTACAATCACTGGAGTGGTTGAGGACTTTCCTGCAAACTCACATTTAAAGTTTGATGCTATAGCTCCATTGGTCTCAACTCCATTTAATATATACAATAGTGGTTTAGAACTATATACATATGTTCTATTTCGAGATAAAACAGCTATTGAGAAAGGAATAAAAAAAACAATCTCAAGCTATACCGAGATACTTAATCAACTTAATAGGGATAGAGGCTTTATTGTTAAATCAAGTTGTAGTTTACAGAAATTAGCGGATATACATTTAAAATCCGATTTTCAATCACCAAATGGCTCTAATGCAGCTTATAAGAAAGTTTTTATCTACCTGTCGCTTGCTCTGGTTGTTCTTTTTGTAGCTATTATCAATTTTATAAACCTATTAACTGCTCAGTACGAAAGTAAAACTAAGGAGATAGGAGTGCAAAAGGCAATTGGTGCTTCCCGATCTCATATCATTATGAATTTTTTAGGGAAATCAATAGTTTTCTCTTTTATCGCATTAATCATTGCAGCAATCTTTGTAGAATTTCTAATTCCATCGTTTGGCCAAATCCTAAATCGAGATTTGGTTAGTACATACAGAAACAGTTTATACCTTATTGTCGGACTTCCATTACTAGCGATTATTGTTGGATTGATATCGGGTATATATCCTGCATTATTTATTTCTAGGCTTACACCATACATTGCTATAAAAGGAACAATTTCAACAAAAAAGGGAGCAAATTGGTTTTCGAGATTATTGGTTGTATTTCAATTCTCAATAGCTATAATTTTGATTACTACGCTAATTGTTATGAATTGGCAGCTGAAATTTATGAAGAATGCTGATTTGGGTTTTAATACTGAAAAGGTTATTGCTATTACTGATTTAAATAGTAAGGTTGGGAGTTCATTCCCTGTCATCAAGGACGCATTACAGAATCTTCCTGGAATAAAATCATTTGGCGCATCGATGCACCTTTTTGGAACCACTGCTAGTGGACAAAAGATTGATATAGCTGGAGAAAAACCGATAAAAGATTTTCTTATCAATGAATATCGAATTTTCCCTGGTTTTTTCGAAACTTTAGGTTTTAAGATGCTACTTGGTAGATCATTTGATGAAAAAATACAATCAGATAGAAAAGCAGTTATACTAAATGAAACAGCTGTTAAAATGCTTGGGTTATCAAATCCGTTGAATACAGAAATTGATTTTTATAATAAGTTACATGTTATTGGAGTAGTTAAGGATTTTCACTACTATTCTCTTGAGGATAGAATAGAACCCATGATGTTCACTTACTATAATGATAGAATAAAAAACATCATGATAAAGCTTACAAGCGATGATACTCAAACAACCTTAAAAGAGGTTGAAAGTATTATTAACAAATTCGATCCAGGCTATGTATTGGACTATGTCGTACTTAACGATAGCCTAAGAAATCGTTATGGTTCGCATGAGAAAACAGAAATTTTATCGGCATATGCAACAATTCTATCATTAGTTCTTGCATTATTAGGATTATATGCACTTTCGATGTTTATGGTTCAGAAAAGAACCAAGGAGATTGGAATCAGAAAAATAAATGGTGCAAGCAGATTTCAGATTATTAAAATATTACTTTCCACATATACCCATCAAGTTGTTGTATCATTTGTTATTGCAGCACCAATTGCATATTATGTTTTAAATAGCTGGTTAAATAATTTTGCTTATAGAATTGAGTTAACCTTTATTCCTTTTATCGTATCAGGCCTGCTAGCTTTGGGGGTGGCTTTATTAACAGTGTTCGGACAATCATGGAGCGTTGCTAGTAAGAATCCGATTGAGTCGTTGAGGTATGAGTAGATATGAGCATTAAATCAAATTCCCCGGGTTGGTGGGGAATTTGTTCTTTATCTTTTTATTTTTTAGGTTATTGTAGATAACCATGCAATTGGTTAAACTCGCTATTTTTAAACTTAAATTTATAACCTACAACAAAACTAATTGTAAAATTATTTACAAAACCATTTTTGATATTTAACTACAAAACGATTTCGCATGTTAGGAGGAGGAAAACCTCTTAGGATATATACCTAAGACGAACAAGGTATCTTATTTTATTACCTTTACTTTTCCTCCGCTGGAGATATGGAGATATTAATATTATATAAACTTTCACCATCCGTAGTTACAGTTTCAATCTCCGATTTTTCAAGGTTCTTTAGGTAGCTAATTGTAGAAAAAACTGTATCTAAAGAAGATGCTATATTTTTTACCTCTTCTGGCATCAATGAAACATCTTTTATAAACGAAAATTCTTTAATTGAGCCCAAATCAGAATAAAATTTAACATCTGATTTTTTTAAACGAGCGGGTAAAAAGCCAACAAGACCAAACTGAGGTATTTGTAGTGTTATTGAGGATTCTTTGTTAGAATTCACAACAAAATTTAACTGATTAATATCGGTTATACTATTTTTATAAACCCTAATTATTGTTGGTATAGGTATGTTATAGTAAAAACCGATTTTTTTCTCATTGTCCCCAACATATTTTTCAACTTTTTTCTGATACAAATCAGACTTTAACTGATTGAATAAATTAGCATCAACCGTTGCGTTTAAAATAATTGAGATTTTTTTCTCTTTCGATTTGTTGCTATCTTTATTATTAATATTAATGTCAATCGTATAATTTATTTCCCCATTTGATATATCCCTAGATTTAGGCTCCCATATTCGAGATAAAATATACTCCTTTTTGGATACTTCTCCAGTTAATTGCTGAATTATTTCATCTTCTTGTTCTTTTAGAATGGCGAGTTTCATCTCAAAAAGTTTTGGATCAATATTCATAGGGTTAACAATAAGTGCCGCTTTGCTTTTTTGAATGTCAAATATTTTATCTATTAGTTCTTTTGCTTTTATTACTTCGGGTTTGTCAACTGTACTAATAATATTCAATTTTTCAGATCCCTTTTTAAACCCCACGAAACTTGAAATAATTCCAGCAATAGATTCAACCCCTGTTTGAATCACTTGATACGCCTTTGATTCTTGAGATACTGTTCCGTTCTGAATCAATCCATTTTCTGTAATAGATACATTTCCCTCCAATTTTGATAGAAAACATTTTCTATAATCAATTGAGTATAATTTTTCAGGATCGGGTACACTTATTGGTTTTAACTCAACGCTTTTTACAACGAACTTCTGTTCTCTTTTTTTCGCCATCCGCTTTCCCGTTGCTTCTTCAATTAAAGGGTTTAATATAGTAGAATCCTTTATAAACATTGAAGGATTAGTCACTTGATGCTCCAAGGTAATCATTACTTCAATTTGTCTTTTGGGTAAATAGTAGTTTAATAAGTGCTTATTAAAACTGATCCCATCATAGTTTTTTACATTCTTTACTATGATATTGGTACATGATGCTATTATAAATAGCATAAAAACAAATAGAATCTTAATTGTTTTCATAATTTAAAGTGTTAGATGAATGCAATAGTTTGATTTAAAAAGTTATCGATAACTCTATGTATTTGGAATACTGGTCTAGGGCTCAAAATATTATTTAGTAATTGATTATGTAACTCCCTATACGTTATGTTTTTTACTTCTTGTTTAAGATTACATAGAGTAGTAGTAAAAAGACTTCCACTTGGATATGATATAGCCTCTTGAGAATCCATACATGCTCCATAATAAATAGTCGGAGGAAAGTTTATTTGGGGAGTGAGGTCAATAATTGAGCCCGAATGGCAACAATCAAAAACAGTAATTAGTAATGATTCGGGATTTGCCCTTCTAAATATATTTCTGATTTCAAAATCGTAAAGTAAATCATCATATAATACTAAACATTGTGCATTAATTCCATGATCCAAATATCTTTCTGTACCATGTCCTGTAAAGTATAAAAACATCTTGTCTCTTGAATATACTGATCCTGCAAATTGTGTCATTATATTAATGACATATTGCTTTGTTAAATGCTTATTCTCCCCTAGTATCCTGATTCTGTTTTGTTGCCAATTATTATTTAATAAAAGATTATTAATTAGAAAAAGATCGTTGATTACAGAAATTCGTTGACCAATAAAATTTGGCACAATTGTCTCTTTTACTCCTATTAGTAATGCATATTTGGACATAATAATAATTTTAAAATATTAATCACTGCTAACGCTGACATCCAATTCGTGCTTTAATATTATTTCCTGCGATTAAGTACCCCCCAGTTGGGCAAAGGCTATGCCTTTGCCCAATTATTCCTTTCTCGTTTACCTTATTACACTGACGGAGGCGGAGGTATTGCACCTGGCTCCCTTTGCAGAAATTTATCATTAGAATTTGTAAAAACATTCTTTAGCAGATACCCAATTACGGCAGCAATACTTGTCATCAACACTGGTTTTAATGACTCCCATGTTAGTAATGTGCCTGTTTGTAGCAGTTGATACACACCAGTTAAGAACGCTGTGATGAATGTAAGGATGATAGCTTTTACTATATCATTTACACCAAGTTTTAGAAATTTTGATTTCATGGTTTTTAAAATTTTAATGATTAGTGAATACTTAGGTTTCTTTCTTGCTAGCACAGAATTAGTAGTTCTGTACATAAATGTAGTATTGCTTTTGCCTATCAGTTGTGTCTGAGAATACAAACTCAACTACTTATCTACTAATAGTGATAACCATATCAGTAATCTACTTCCTGTTTTCATTTTAATAAAATTTAGGGTTGCAATTAATATTACAAAGTTCCACTAAAACCAAGCGCATATCAACGTGTAAAACATGGTTTTACGTACGTTTTATAACGTACAGGGATACCGTGTTTTCACCATGTTGTAATAGAGAAATCACCCCTTTTTTTGAATGGAAATGAGGTTAAAGTTCTTTTTAACTGATGGTTACTGGATGGGCGATTTTTGTATGGTATTTTAATGTATTGACATTGAGCTTGATTAGGGTAATTTTGTATAACAGTTAATTATTTTTTTCTAACTTAAAAAATTCAATCATGGAAGAAGAAAACATTATTACTCGAAAAGGTTATGACGAAGCATCTGGTATCATAGTAGAAAAGACTTTGAAATATAGAGGTCGTAATCATGATGCACCCTACGCTTATGGTACTCCAATTACAGCAAAACTTGCTATTCACCTAATTGATAACTATTGGCAAACACTTGATAAGGTTAGAGATAAGGAAAGTGAAGTAGCTTTTGTCTTCGGTAAAGATTCTTTATTATCAATTCTCTCTCAAGAGGGTTGTGTTGGAGTTAAATTTTATATTGCAAAGAAAACTAATGATAGTTCGCAAAATGGTAAAACATTGGTTGCTTTAGGTGTAAATAATGAAAAACAAGACATTTGTAGTTTAAGTGATAATAATGGTGTTCGAGATACACATATTGTAGGTCCTCTTGTCAGAAGGTATTCTGATAATAAATTGCTTAATGATTTTGAGGAAGGGGAGATTAGGGAAATGGTTCCTCCCGATACACTTGGTTATTACTTTAGCAGAAATGTAAAACCAGAAGATAAATCGTTTGCAGAATTAGTTCAATTATACTTCAATTCTAAGAAATAATAAAAAATCCCTACCTTTCAGGAGAATAGCCATCAAACCCTATTCTCCTGAATTTCTATTAAAACGCAATTGACAAAATGCGAAACATCTACCTAATTCTTCTTTTCATAAGCCTTATCCTTAGCATATTCTGCTATAAAAAGGATAGGGCTTTGTACCTTTTCCCATTTCTGCTTTCAGCAGCTTTTCTATCAGATATTGGTGCAACAATACTAAAGCATTTTCATGCAAATTACTTTTTCTTATACCATATCTACCTACCCATTGAGTACTCGCTTTTGGCGTACTATTTTTACCTTACCATTCGTAATGTTTGGGCTAAAAGGATAGTGCTCTACTCAATTCCTATATTTATTGTATTTAGCATAATGTTCTCATTAGAGGTTGTGATAATTAGCAAATACCCAAATTTTCAAACAAATATTGAATGCTTACTTCTTGTGGTATGGGCAACTATTGCTATTTTTACTATCGAAGTAAAGGAAGACGTTAGTATTTTATCGCTTCCTGTATTTTGGATATGTGTAGCAATATTGATTTATCAATGTGGAATTTTTACTTTTACAGGGATGTTTAATTATCTACTAAAATCAAAATCTGATCTTTTTGAAAGACTTAGGAGCTATCACATAGTATTTAATTGCATACTTTATACATTATACTCAATAGCTTTTATATGTTCACACAGGACAAAGAAATACTATTAACCTTTATTGCTAGTACATTCTTAATGGTTTTCCTTGTGATCATCATTATTGTAGCTATCGTACGATATCAGAATCGATTAAGAAAGCACTCCCAGGAGATTAGTAAATTAAACGTTCAATACCAGGAGGAGATTGTAAAGGTCCAAATTGAGAACGAGGAGCAAACGCTTAACAGGATTTCGCAGGAGATACACGATAATATAGGGCAGATTCTATCGCTGGTTAAGCTTAACCTCAATACGGTAAAAATTGAAAAGTGTGATCCACAAGTCCAAAAAAAGATTGTGGGAACAAAAGAATTGGTCTCAAAGGCTATTACCGATTTAAGGCAGCTGTCAAAATCTTTAAATTCGATACACCTTTCGGAGCAGTATCTATCCGATTCAATAAAACAGGAGATTGAAATTATCAATCGAACGGAGGAGTACACTACCGATTTAGTCCTTCGAGGCGATGAGAGGGCTTTCGACCCCCAGAAACAGCTTATTATTTTTAGGATTGTACAGGAAATTCTGAATAATATTGTTAAGCATGCTAAAGCAAGGCAGATCAGGGTTGAACTAGACTATGGTTTAGAATCCTTTACTATTAAAGTAATCGATGATGGGGTTGGCTTTGATTTATCATCGATGAATTTAATTAACGGGAAGGAGAGGGGAACAGGGCTAAGCAATATTAGCTATAGAGCACAACTTATTGGTGCATCTTTAGGTATTGATAGCCAGAAAGGTAAAGGAACTACAATTACATTAAATGCGCCATGCTAAAAGATAAATCTTATGACATTCACTAAAAAGGTTAACGTTGTACTCGTTGACGATCATACGTTGTTTAGGAAGGGAATGGTTGAGCTGGTGAATAACTTTGAAAACTTCAATGTTGTCTGGGAGGCTGGTAACGGTAAGGAATTTATAAAAAACATCAGGATGCTTTCAGTTCCAGATATTGTTCTTCTGGATATGGCAATGCCCGAGATGGATGGCTATGAAACTGCTCTGTGGATTAAAAAGAAGTACCCAGAAATTAAAATACTTGTCCTCTCGATGTTCGATCAGGAAGGTGCTATTATTAAGATGCTAAAAACGGGTGTTAACGGGTATGTGCTTAAAGATGCCGATCCAATTGAGTTGAACACCGCATTATGTAATATCGTTGATAAAGGTTATTACTACTCCGATTTGGTTAGTGGAACCATGGCAAATAGCATTAAGGGTTCATCTAATGAAGAGGATAAAGTAAAACTTAATGAAAAAGAAATACAATTTTTGGAACTTGTTTGTAGCGAAATGACCTATAAGGAGATTGCCGACAAAATGTTTGTAAGTGCCAGAACTGTTGATGGATATAGGGATTCGTTGTTTGAAAAACTTTCTGCTAAAAGCAGGGTTGGATTGGTGCTTTATGCGATAAAGAATGGGTATATTAATTTGTAGAGGATTATTTCACGAGTTATTTGCCAAAAGCATAAATTATGGTTATTCGACAAAACTAGTGGATAGTTGTAATTCTACAATTGTAGGATTTTATCGGTGATCTCTTGAAAACCTCACACACTTTTTTATTCATTGGCTTTCTTAATCCCAGAGAGATTATATGTTTATAGAAAATATTTATCCTCATGAACATTCGACCCCAGCTGGGGTCGCACCATAAATGGGCATTTTTTCTATAAACATCCGACCCCGCTGGGGTCAATATTGGAGCAAAACCAGATTATATCTCTTCCTTTCCATACCTTTTGTCGAATAACTTAAATTATGTAATAGGCAAGATAATTATTACCATATAACTCTGTCAGGGTTCAAAACCCTGACAGAGTTTGTATGCAAATCAAAATTTTACAAACTTTGAATTCATTGCGAACATTTGCGTGGAGTTTTTATTTTAAGCCTTCGCCAAAACATATATCACCCAAGGAGCAACATGTGTTTCGTTCACCCATTGGTAGGGTTCGTTTTTTTTACCAAGTGGTCGATAGGTTGCTACTAGTTCCAGCCCTGCTGCTTTGTAAACTTTTTTATAATCCTCATCGGGCCAAAGGATATCTTCAACGGGGCGTTGATCTTCAACATCCTTCATAATGGTTTTAACCTTATCGCCACATTTGGCGGTGAAATTATCGGGGAAGCAGGTGGTGATGAACGAAGCCCAGTCGTGTGTGTAAATTTCAGGTGATGATACAAGGTTTATCATATACCCACCTTTTCGCAGTATCCTATTAAACTCACTAAATAACTTGACTTTAAGCTCTTCGGTGGGAATATTATCGAAGGTGAAAATCGATTGTACTAAATCAAAAGAGTTACCTGCAAAATGGCCTAAGCTACCCTCTTCAACCAGCCGATAGTCGCCATTTGGGTCAATGCTATTTGCCATAGTAATCATCTCGTTGGAGATATCAACCCCAGTAACCTTAAACCCTTGGTTTCTCAGGAATCTGGTTGAACGTCCAGCTCCGCAACCAAAATCCATTGCGGTATTCCCTTTGACATGCTTTGCTGTAATTGCTGGTAAATCGCGATAGGCTAAATAGTATGTTCCCGGGAATTCTAATTTAGCGTAAGATTCAGCCCTTTTTGTATCCTCATAGCAATTTGTAAAATCCATAGCGTATTGAATTAATTGAATAATTGGGAGAATTGATTAAAATGATTTTAAAAACTCACCATCAATAATGAATAATTTTACACCATTCACGGTGGTTGAACGATGGCTACTTAAATCATCCGAAACAATATAGGACATACCCTTGGTCATCAGGTGTTTGCTTCCATCCTGCAGCTCCGATACCATTTCCCCTTCGATACAGTAAATGATATGCCCTTTTTGGCACCAGTGATCGGCAACATAACCTGCTGAATACTCTACCATTCTTACCCGAATATTGCCAAACTGCTGTGTTCGCCAGTATGCTACACCCGTTTCGCCCTTATGCTTTGTTGCTGGGACTTTGTTCCAGTCAGTTGTTTGAAAAGGAGTCTGATTCATTTTTTTAATATTAGATAGTAATTGATTTATCTTTTTGATGGATTTTCTAAATGGTATTCTAGAACTTTCAATGCAAATCTACTTGCTACCGTTGTAGGGCCAATGCCCATCTCAAAGGCAACTTCAATCGCTTCTAGGATTTGGTCATTCGTAGCACCTGCGTCAAGAGCCTGTTTTATATGCCACTCTAAACAAGATTCACAGTTCGAAACAATGGAAATTCCTATTGCTATTAATTCTTTATTCACTCTCTGTAAACTTCCATCTACAAATGTTTTTTGCTCCATTTCAACGAAAGTCCTATAGACAGGTGATTTCTCGTACAAATAGGCATGTGATTTCTTTCTGTCAGCCTGAATCTTTTCGATTTTTTCTTTATCAACTTGTTCCATGGTAATGTAGTTTTAATAGTACATTGATTAGTGTTATTTAAATTATTTCAACTCTTTTTGCATCCATACGATATCGAAGCGGATACCATTCTTATTGATAATTCTATGAAATCTGCCACATTCCTTAAATCCATTCTTTCGATGAAAGGCAATGCTTTGTTCATTTAGCGATGATATGCTAGCAAGTATCTGCTTGATTCCCATAATTCGCCCTTTATCTTCTAAAAGTTGAAGAGCCTTTTTGCCAATTCCTTTACCAACTTCTATTGGCTCTATAAAGTACGTTATTTCTACTGTTTCTTTAAAAACAGGGAAAGGATGATAGGGCTTTAGGAAGCAAAACCCTAATATACTTTTTGTTGAATCGTTCAGTATTGAGAATGCTGGGTAACCCTTCGTTTTTTCAAGAAAGTTATCGAAAAACTCATAGGGCACTTTTTTTTCGGGGTATGCTGCGAATCCATTCTCGATATAGTGGTTGTATATATCTATTACAGGGATTCTGTGTGATTCTACTAGTGGCTCAAAACTATAATTCATACCTTTCACTTTTTCAGGTTCAACATTTAACTTTGACCTCGCAGAATTCTTTGACTGTTTGAGCAAGGCTTTGGATACCCATTTCTATTTTTGGAATGGTGGGGAAGGAGTAGTTTAAACGCAATGTATTCTGACCTGCTCCATCGCAATGGAAAGGTTTACCAGGAACATAAATTACTTTTTTCTCAGCAGCCATTTCTAACATCTCTTTTGCATCAGCAAATTCGGGCAGGGTTAACCAAAGAAACATACCCCCAGTTGGTTTAGACCATGTAACGTATTCGGGCATAAACTCAGAAAGGGAAGTAAGCATACTTGCATTTTTTTTAATGTAAAGTGCAATGGCCTGTTTAATTGTCTCTTTCATTCTGCCCTCTTTAATGAAACGGGCGATAATTAGCTGGTTGAATGATGGCGAGCAGAGATCAACCGACTGCTTCATCAGCGCTAACTTTTCGATAATCTCCTTTTGTGCTGTAATCCAACCTAATCGCATACCGGGTAAAAGCATCTTCGAGAAGGTTTTTAGCTGAATAACCCCATCACCCTTTGATAATGTCCATAAGCTTGGCAAAGTTGCCTCGTTGAAGTTGATTTCGCGGTATGGAGAATCTTCTACGATAGGTACTCCCCATCGGGATGCAATTTCGATTAGCAGCCTCCTCTTATTAAGGCTCATAACTATGCCCGATGGATTCTGGTAATCGGGGATTACATAGATAAAGCGAATCTTCGTTTTCTTACGGGCTTTATCTTTTAGCACCTCTTCAAGTTGATCCAAATCCATGCCGTCGTCCAGCAATCTGATACCGTTCATTGTTACCCCTGTACGTCCGAATGCCTGAATGGCTCCGAGGTAGGAGGGCAGCTCCATTATTATTTCCGAGTCCTTGTCAAGCATTACCAAAGAAACTAAATCGAGCCCTTGCTGGGACGATGAGGTAACACAGATTTGATCCTCTTTTGCTGCTTCGGAGAAATTGGCCATATGCTCTACCAGAGCATCTATCATTTCTGGTTCTCCGGGGGTAGGTCCATACTGAAGAGCAAGAAATCCCTTTTCGCTAAGCACTTCTCTTGTAATTCTAGTGATATCATTAATTGGGAAAAGGCATGGGTCGGGTAAACCACCAGCAAATGATATTACCCCTTCTTTTCGTGTGTATTTTAAGAGTTCTCTTATCTCTGACCCTTTTATTCTTCCTGCAAACTCTGAATATGTTATTTGCATAAATTTTTTATACAAAATTATTTCATAATTGTATGGGCAAAAACATCCAATTTATAGCTATTTTTACTCAACCAATATTTTGAGCTATGCTACTTTCAATCGATAAGAGTAAAAAAGAGACGATATTCGATCAGCTAGTGAATCAGATAAAATCCCTAATCGAATCGGGGGATTTACAGGAAGGTTTTCAGATGCCTTCAACGAGGCAGCTCGGGGTATCGCTTGGAGTAAACCGTTCTACGGTTATTCGGGCTTACGAGGAGCTATGGGCGTTGGGTTATATTGAAAGTACTCCGGGTTCATACACAAAAATAAGAAAGCGTAAGGGTTTAAGCAAGGAAATATTATCTACTCATCATAGAGAGAGTTTCTGGGATGAGCTGCTAACAGGAGCGTACAAACCCGACTATGATAAGTTGAAGAAATTTTCTCAGATGGTAAGGGATGAAAATGAGCATCTGATAAGCTTTAATAGGCTAGAGCCCGATTCAAGGTTGATTGATGTGAAATTAATCAATACATGCATTCGGGAAGCGATGGCCAATTCAGAGCATAATATTTTTGGTTACTGTAACCCTCGTGGCTACGAACCGTTGAGACGTTCAATTATCTCGCATATGAGATTACATGGGGTAAATGCCGGGGATGAGAATATTCTTATAACAAATGGTTCTCAAAACTCCTTGCAGCTAATTTTTCAGGCATTTATATCGAAGGATGATTATGTAGCAGCAGAATCGCCAACCTATTCGATGCTTATACCACTAATTAAATACTATAGATGTAAGATCCTTGAAATTCCTGTTACGGAGAGCGGGATGGATATTGATGTTTTTGAGAGGTTTCTACATAAGTACCCTGTGAAAATGGTTTATACAATGCCCACCTTTCATAACCCAACATCGGTAACCCTGTCGCAGGGTAAAAGGGAGCAGTTGCTTTCGCTTTGCGAAAAGCATAAGGTGATTATTGTTGAGGATAGCATAGAGGAGGAGATGAAATACTTTGGAAAGGTACATCTACCAATCAAATCAATCGACTCGCATGGGGTTGTAATTTACCTTGGTTCGTTCTCGAAGATTCTTGCACCTGGATTCCGTATAGGTTGGATAATTGCCGATAAGGAGTGCGTTAACCGATTAACTGCCCTGAAAACCATATTCGATTTATCTACGAATACCTTTAGCCAAATAGTGCTATATCGCTTCTGTAAATCGGGTTACTACGAGCTTCACATCCGAAAATTCTTAAGGATTTTTCGTAAACGCATGAAAGCAGCGCTTAAAGCATTAAAGACCTATATGCCTGCTGATAAGGTTACTTGGCAAGAGCCATTGGGCGGTTTTTTAATCTGGTTGAGGCTCAATGTTAAAGCAGACAAGGTTGATCTTGAGGATCATTTTCAGACCTTTGGCGTTAAGATTATTGATGGTAATTCATTCTTTTATAACCCACCAAACGAGCATTATGTAAGGTTGTCAATTTCAAAATGCAATGAGGAAGAGATAGAGGAGGGAGTAAAACGAATGGTAAAAGCGATTGAGGTGCTTGAGTAAAAGTTCAAATTCCAGAACCACTATTATTTTCGTAACAATTCACCCCATTTAAGCCACAGATTCACAGATTGTTAATTTTTAGCATCAGTAAAAAAATACGGTTATTCGACAAAACTAGTGGGTAGTTGAAATTCTACAAGTGTAGGATTTTATCGGTGATCTCTTGAAAACCTTACACACTTTTTATTCATTGGCTTTCTTAATCCCAGAGGGATTATATGTCTATAGAAAATATCTATCCCTAGTAACATTCGACCCCAGCTGGAGTCGCACCATAAATGGGCATTTTTCCTATAAACATCCGACCCCTCTGGGGTCAATATTGGAGCAAAACCAAATTATCTTCCACACCTTTTGTCGAATAACCAAAAATGCAACGATTTTCTTAAAATTTGACCTTTCAACTACCAATAAAGATTTGAAAGATTTATTACATCTGTGAATCTGTGGCATTTATATCAGGTTTTGAATAAATTTTAATGGCTGAATAGTTACTTATTTTCTATATTTGCAAAAATTTTTCGGATGAAACTTGTAGCCGATATCAATATACCATACCTAAAGGGTGTTTTCGATTCTTATTTTGAGAGTATTATTTTACTTCCTGCAAGTGAAATTACCCCTGAAATTGTTAAAGATGCTGATGCACTTGTAGTTCGTACACGTACATTCTGTAATGCAGATCTGCTTGAGGGGTCAGCAGTTAAGTTTATTGGTTCTGCAACCATTGGGTTCGACCATATCGATACCGATTATTGCAATTCAAGGGGGATTGAATGGGTTAACGCACCGGGTTGTAATTCGGGGGCAGTGCAGCAATGGGTGGCCGCAGCTTTGTTGCAAATATCAAAATCAAAGGGAATAAGCCTTGAGGGCAAAGTGCTGGGGGTTACCGGCGTTGGGAATGTTGGTCGCAGAATAGTTGATTTAGGTCTAGCACTCGGAATGAGAGTAATATGCTGCGATCCTCCACGTAAAAGAGAGGAGCATCTGGCTGATTTTGTTGATTTGAAGACTATTGCACAGCAATCGGATTTTATTACTTTTCATGTTCCGTTATCATTTTCGGGTATCGATGCAACAAATCATATGGTTGATAGTGCGTTGATTGAGACCTTTAAAGATAATGTTGTGCTCATCAACTCATCGAGGGGTGAGGTGATTGAAACAAACTCGTTAATTAGTGCAATAACCAATAAAAAGATAGTTGCAACTGCACTTGATGTGTGGGAGAATGAGCCAAATATATCGCAAGAACTTCTAAAACTTGTAACCTTTGCAACACCACATATTGCAGGTTATTCCGTTGAGGGAAAGGTGAATGGCACAAGAATGGTTGTTGATGCGTTAAGCAAGTTCTTTAACCTTGGGATACATCCTTGGATTCCTATTCAAAATCCAATGGATAGAAAAGAGATAATCGAAAATCCTATAAATCTTGTTGATACAGTTATTCAAACCTACAATATAGTGACCGATGATAACTCTTTTAGAAAATCATCAATTGATTTTGAGAAGTATAGAAGTAACTATACTCTAAGACGAGAATTCTCAGGTTATAGAATAATTCGAGCTAATAATAGCATAGCAAGTACATTGCAAAAGTTGGGTTTTGAGATTAATACCCGATAACCCAAAGCACCAGCTCCTCCTCAATACACCTATTTATAAGCTTATTTAGCCCACGGTTTATGCGAATCCAGCGGCGGATATAGCTACGCCAATGCTTTTCGTACTCAGGGTCAATCTGATTAAACTGATTAATCAATTCACGCCCCATGAACATACCCGATAAATAATCCTGAAATTCCTTGAAGTTATTGATGGCTACTAATTTCTCCAGGTTATCATTTAGCTCATTCTTTAGCGGTATGAACGTACGGCTGTTGTACATCGTTTGGCCGATAAACTCGAACAGATGGTTGCTCCGTTCAAAGCAACCTGCAAAGATGTTGAATAGGCTGCTATTGAGGTAAAGCGACTCATCATCGCACTTGTTATAGTTTTCGCTATTGCCCGTAATATTGAATTCGATGAAGTTGATACATTCATCCTTGGTCATCAATTCAAACTTCATAATCGGATTTTTTTGAAAGTAAATAATCACTATTCAACTATTCAAATTTAGCATTTTATAAACATAAGGGCAAAATTTGTAGATAAATAGGTCAGAAATGTTAATCCATTATAGATATAAATGATAAATCGGCTCAATAAAAATTGCTAGGTTTGAAGAAAAAAAGAATGACTGGTACTTTGGTTAATTTTGGGGCGATTATTGTTGGAGGTGCAATAGGCTTAAAGTTCAAATCTTTTCTACCGCAAAGGGTGATTGATTTACTTTTTCAGGTTTTTGGGCTATTCACCCTGTATCTAGGTTTTTCAATGGCTTTAAAGACTCAAAACGCCATCCTTATAGCTTTTAGCCTTATTCTTGGAGCGCTTACAGGTTCAATTCTAAATTTACAGGATAAAACCGATAGGCTAGGTGAGCTGATTAAAAGAAAGTTTAACCTGAAAGGCGATAGATTTACCGAGGGTTTTATTGTGGCTTCGCTGATGTTCTGTATGGGACCTGTAGCAATTCTGGGGTCAATCGAAGAGGGGATAGGCCATGAGCCGAAGCTACTTTTGATAAAAAGTTTAATGGACGGAATCGCATCCATTGCATTGGCATCTTCGTTGGGTATAGGTGTAATCTTTTCGGCATTGCCGATACTTATTTATCAAGGCTTCTTGACCCTGCTTACCATGTGGCTCGGCGGGTCATTCAGCGAGGTGATGATAGATGAGATTTCAGCTCTTGGTGGAATTCTGCTTATTGGGATGGGGATTAATTTATTGGATATCAAAAAAATTAAGGTTATCGATTTTATTACAGCTTTAATATACATTGTTCCATTAGTCTATTTTTTTTAGCTAAATTGTGGCTATGCAATTAAAATATATCGAACATATCAAGGCGCTTACTTCACTATACGTTGAGTTCTATAAGCATGAGCCAGTATCCGTTACCGCTTTGCCAAGGTCAGGTTCAAGTAGGGCTTACTTTCGGATTCAGGGTAATAATGAACCTGTAATCGGCGCATTCAACGCTGATGTTAATGAGAATAATGCATTTTTCTCATTAACCAAACACTTCGAATGGAAAGGTTTGAATGTCCCTAAACTATTTTCAATATCAACGAACAAGCAGTACTACCTGATTTCCGATTTGGGCGATGCTACGCTCTACTCCATGCTATTGTCATGTCATTTGGCGAATAGCGAGTATAGTGAGAAGATGATGAACTACTTCAAATCAGCATTAACGCATTTAGTTGATTTTCAAGTTGAAGGTCCAGTTGGATTGGATTATAGCGTTTGCTACCCGAAGCAGGTATTTGATCGTAGGTCGGCGATGTGGGACTTCAACTACTTCAAGTACTCTTTCTTAAAGCCCATTGGAGCTTTATTCGATGAGGATAAATTGGAGGATGATTTTGAAAATTTCACCAATTATCTCCTCGATGACGAGATGGATTGCTTCCAATACCGCGACTTTCAATCGCGCAACATCATGGTTAAGAGTGATGAGCTGTACTTTATCGACTATCAAGGGGGCAGGAGAGGTCCTTGCCTTTACGATGTGGCTTCATTTCTTTATCAGGCGAAGGCTGCAATACCTCAATCGCAGAGGGATACCCTTTTCAATTTTTATCTCGAAACTTTAAACTCTAAAAAAGGGGTTAACATAGAAAGATTGAGGGAGCGTTTCCCCGCATTCGTGCTATTTAGGATTATTCAAACCCTTGGAGCGTATGGCTACAGAGGCTATTTCGAAGGGAAAACGCATTTTATCCAGAGTATTCCTCCTGCAATTGAGAACCTAAGTCAGGTTTTAAAGTCAAAACTCCCTGATGTCAACATAGAATATTTGATATCGGTACTCGAAAATATTACTAGCTTATTAAAATCGAAATTTGAACAAACACCAACTTTTGATGGTTTAACCATCGATATTACAAGTTTTTCGTTAAAAAATGGTTACCCTGATTTAAACCTTGAGCATGGTGGCGGTTTTATATTCGATTGTCGTTCACTTCAAAATCCTGGTCGGTTGGTTAAGTATAAGGCTCTTACCGGGCTTGATGCCCCTGTTGCTGAATATTTAAATGATAGACCAGAGGTTGATGTTTTTATGAGCAAGGCGTACGAGATGATCTTTACGGCTGCAAATAATTACCTGTCCCGCGGGTTTAAATATTTATCGGTAGGGTTTGGTTGTACAGGGGGGCAGCATCGATCGGTTTACTGTGCTGCACGATTAGCCAAAATGCTTGAGGGAATTCAAGGTGTTAAAATTATTCTAAATCACAGAGAATTGGATAAATTATGAAAATTGCAGTAATTGGAACTGGCGGAGTTGGGGGGTACTTCGGCGGTAAAATGGCCAAAGCAGGCTTTGACGTTACCTTTTTAGCAAGGGGAAACCAGTTAAAGGCATTGCAGGAGAAAGGGCTAACTGTAAAGAGTATTCTTGGCGATTTCCATGTCGATTCAGTTCAGGCAACCGACACCATTTCGAAGATTGGTAAGTGCGACCTGATTATCCTCTGCAATAAGGCTTGGCAGCTGAAAGAGGTTGCAGCGGATTTGAAATCAATCGTTAAAGATGATTCAGTGATTCTTCCCCTTCAGAACGGTGTTGTAGCCGCTGATGAGATAGGAGCGGTGATTAACAAAAAAAACATTATCGGGGGATTATGTAGAATTATAAGCAAAATAGAATCGCCTGGGGTGATCAACCATTTTGGGATTACACCAATAATCGTATTCGGGGAACTTGATAATTCAAAATCGGATAGAGCTGATAGAATAAAGGAGCTATTCGATAAATCGGGTATAGATTCAAAAATATCTGACAATATAACCTCGGAGCTTTGGAAGAAGTTCATCGGAATTTGCGTAAGCGGCTTATTAGCCGTAACAAAATCAACCTATGGTGAGATCAGGGAGTTACCTGAAACTCGGCAGATGATGATTGATTTAATGAATGAAGTTTATCAACTAGCTCAAAGAATAGGCATACATATTGAATCCGATTTTGTTGATAAATCAGTTTTGGCTATTGACAAGTTTCCGTATGAAACAACATCATCATTAACAAGGGATGTTTGGGAGGGTAAACCATCGGAAATAGAGTATCAGAATGGTACTGTGGTTCGGTTAGCCAAACAGTATAATGTAGATGTTCCTGTAAATAGGTTTGTTTATTGCTGTATTCTTCCCATGGAGAAAAAGGCTAGGGGGAAATGAATGGAATGATGGAATCGAGATTGCGAGTTCGCCAAAGGGAATGATGGAATAATGGGAAGATGGAATGATGGAGAGATGGATTGATAGATGGTAGGAATTATTGTATTTCAAGATAGTAAAGCCTCGCTAGAGGCGAAATATCGGTAGCAGATAGAAAATTTTCAATAAAATTAAGCCCCGTAGGGGCGAAACAATTGCATTAGTATTCATGAGCAAGATGTGTAAGAAGGATAAGGAGGATGATAAGGACGAAAAGAAGTCCGATGCAACCTATGTGTGTAAGAAATGTGGTAGCTCTTCACATAAGGAGAAAAAGCTTTGTAAGCCCATTAAGAATAAGTAAAGATTGGATTGATGAAAGCGATGATTCTTGCTGCAGGATTAGGGACAAGGTTAAAACCCTTAACCGACGATAGACCAAAAGCCTTGGTTAAAATTGGTGGCATTACTTTACTTGAGCATATTATTGCAAAGCTTATCGATAGTGGGTTTGATGAGATTGTGATAAACGTTCACCATTTTTCTGAAATGCTTTCCTCGTTCATTCGAAGCAAAGATTTTGGTGTGAAAATACATATATCAGACGAATCCGATAGGCTGATGGATACAGGTGGGGGTATTGTAAAAGCAGCCCGATTTCTCGATGGCGACGACCCGTTCTTAGTTCACAATGTGGATATTATAACCGATATCGATTTACGCTTACTCTATGATAGCCATAAGCAATCTGATGCCCTAGCAACGCTTGCCGTTGGCAAAAGGGAATCATCGAGGGTATTCCTTTTCGATTCAAACATGAACCTTTCGGGTTGGCAGAATAACCTAACGGGTAAAAAGATAATCCCCGATACAACCCGTCAGCCTTTGCTTGAATATGCGTTCTCGGGGATTCATGTTATTAACCCCTCATTTTTTAACCTTATAACCTCAAAGGGACCCTTCTCAATTGTCGATGCCTATTTAAGCCTATGCTGTAGGAATAGCATTAAGGGGTACGATGTAAGCAATAGCTTTGTGCTTGATGTTGGTAAGCCTGATAGTATTGCTAAGGCGGAGGAGTATTTGAAGGTTAGAAGTTAATAGTGAGAAGCGAAAAGTTAATAAGTCAACAAGTTAAATAGTAAAATAAGCGTTTAGTAGCAAGTTGTGGACAATTAACGAAGAGACAACCAACCAATATTTTTCCAAAAAGATTTGAATCTTGTTCCATTATTCGTTAACTTAGCGAATGGAACGAAAAAGAAACCTTATTTTCTTTAAGAATTACTTCGATGAGTTCTTTGAATCTCAGAGTGAGAAAGTAAAGGACAAGGTTGATTATGTTTTGTTCTTAATTATAACAGCGGAAAGAATTCCAAGAAAGTTCTTTCAATACATGGAGGGAACAGACGGACTTTTTGAAATCCGAATAGAATTTGAAAGCAATATTTATAGAATATTCTGCTGTTTTGATGAGGGAAATCTTGTGGTGCTATTCAATGGTTTTCAAAAGAAACCCCAGAAAACACCGAAGAGTGAAATTGATAGAGCCTTAAGAATTAAGGAAGAGTATTTTAACGCAAAAAGGAGGACGAAATGAAAACGGAAAACAATTCAGGTATGGAGATAACAACTTTCGAGGAGCATTTAGAAAGGCGTTACGGTTCTCTTGGCACTAGCAAAAGGACAGAATTTGAAATAAAGGCAAAAGCTTATGCTATTGGTGAAATCATTCGAGAAGAACGCAAGCAAGCTCATATGACACAGGAGGAACTTGCACAGAAAACAGGAACCCGAAAAAGCTTTATTTCAAGAATTGAGAATGGTCATAGCGACATTCAGCTATCAACTCTTTATAGACTGATAGAGATTGGGTTTGGAAAGCAGATTAATGTAACTATATCTTGATTGGAATATATTAACTGGCCACAACACGCGTATTTATTGAATTTGGATTGATAACGCATTTGGAGTTCTTAACGCTTTTTGGTAATTTTACCAAAAAGGAACCTGCCTACCGGCAGGCAGGCGGCAGACAGTTAAGAAAGCCCGCCTAAATGACGCAGTCGGGCAGGCAGTTTCAACCGAGCGTCCTATGCGAACTCAGCGGAGCTAAACTCCCCAACACAACAAATACGCAAACCGTTGTGGTCAATGGTAGAACAACCAACTGCAGAAACCATACGAACTTTTGACTCGATAAATACCAAATTCTACTTGGGATATCAGGAGAAATTTTTTCATAAAAATTGGATAACCCACAATTATCAAAACTTGCAATTCATGCTAGTTTTGATAATTAATTTTATACCTTCGCCTCATGGATAAATACACAAATCGGAAGGAATATATAGACAAACTACTGTCGTACAAAGATAAAGACCTCATAAAAGTCGTTAGCGGCTTGCGTAGGTCGGGCAAAAGTACTTTGCTAGAACTTTACCGCGAGTATTTGCTAAAACAAGGCATTGGAAAACGACAAATGCAGTTTTACAATTTTGAATTACCCGAAAATTACTTGAACAAAACGTGGAGCGATATTTACTTTGAGATAAAGAAAAAATTTCAAACCGATAAAACCAATTATGTTTTTTTGGACGAAGTGCAAAATATACCGCTTTTTGAAAAATTAGTGGACGGACTTTTTGCAACCGAAAATACAGATGTCTACATTACGGGGTCAAATGCATTTTTGTTGAGTAGCGAATTAGCAACTTTGCTGAGCGGTCGTTACATAGAAATTTCTATTTTACCCTTTTCGTTCAAAGAATACTTAGCGGCACGAAAGATTGACACGAGCAGCAAATACCTCAATTACGAAGCCTTGTTTTTTGATTATGTAAACGAAACTTCATTACCCAAAGGTGTGGAACTGCGAGAAAGCGGGTTTGATAAAATTTACGAATATCTGGAAGCCGTTTACACCACAATAATAGAAAAAGACATAACACAACGACACCAAATAAATGACAAACGTGCTTTTGCTAACATTGTAAAATTTGTGGCTTCTAATATTGGAAACGCACTTTCGCCAAGCAATATTTCCAAAACACTCAAGCAAGACGGACAAAACATACATCACTCCACTGTAGAAAAATATTTGGAGTATTTGGTGGCGAGTTTTGTGTTTTACAAAGTAAATCGCTTCGATTTGAAAGGCAAAAAACAATTGGCCACACAAGAAAAATATTATTTGGTGGACGTTGGGTTACTGAATATTTTGGCTGGTAAAGAGCGAATAACAGACAGAGGTCACATTTTAGAAAATATTGTTTACTTAGAACTACTACGTAGAGGCAACAAAGTTTGGACAGGCACAGCCCGAAACACAGAAGTGGATTTTGTGTGCAAAAACCCAACAGGCGAAATTGAATACTACCAAGTAGCGTGGCAAATGACAATCGAAAGCACTGTAGAACGAGAGTTTGGAACATTAGAAAAAATTAACGACAACTACCCAAAGTATTTGCTCACAACAGATTCGTTTACGCAAAACCGAAACGGAGTAAGACACTTGAACGTATTTAATTGGCTACTTGAAACAAGTAAAAAGCAAGGATAACCATTGGTCACAACTGCCGCTAAACCCAATCAGGGCGGATTTATAGATAAGAAAGTATTTTTTACCTTAGCATTGCCGTTAATGAGGGATAGGGAAACGGTTTTTAACCCTATTGGGGCAATCATTTCTGGGCAAGGGGATATTTTATCAGCACCGTAGGCCTTGACTCCGATATGATTAGACGGTATGTAAAATATCAAGAAAATGAAGAACGTAAAGAGGAGAGTAATCCTTCTTCCCTCTTTTAGAGGGTTCTGATGTTAAAGCCACCGGCTCTGCCGGTGGTGGTTTACATCTTTTCAGTCTTTAGCTTGAGTTTAGATATTTAAAAACAGAGGTAATGTACTGAAAAATGGTTGGTACTTTTTTCATTTTATTACCGGTATGCTTAATGGCTAAAGAAAACTCATTTTTAATTATATTTAAACATATAATACCTTATGCAGTAGAATCAATGTT
>Ga0105099_10000035_pt1 | contig 92606 bp, 80 predicted proteins | sample PPLLak3cmMay2015_2_FD_79138 | JGI IMG/M metagenome (GOLD analysis project Ga0105099, IMG submission 79138) | Freshwater sediment microbial communities from Prairie Pothole Lake near Jamestown, North Dakota, USA - PPLs Lake P8 Core (1) Depth... | ecosystem: Environmental > Aquatic > Freshwater >... | reverse complement strand
GTGAGGCAATGGCTGAGGCCTTTCAATCATGGGAGCATTCTATTAAAAAGGAAAGTTCCAAAATATGGCTCCATACCATTCTGACCAGGCAGTCCTTTGGCCGCTTTCAAACATACGGATTTCCGATTGATACGGCCAATGAGGATAATTTCGAAGACAATACCTACCCAAGGACGCCACTCGGTCCGGCGCCAGCGATGGATAACCAGCAGAATTCGCCTCCGGTCGACGAATCATTTATAGATATCATTTTTATCAGGGCCATTGCCGGTCTTCCCGAAATGTTCCGGCCGGCCATGATGCTATCATACATCGAGGGGTTCACCAATACGGAACTTGCTTGCCTGACCGAGGTTCAGCAGCATGCAATCGAATCATTGCTCAACCGGGGAATCAGACTTAGACGTGAAGAGCTTTTTGAACGCCTGATGGAAACAACGACATCGAGGAATTTCCCGACCGAAAGGCGTCCCCCGGATGACTATTAACCGGGCAGGATATAATGGCGGTCTCGGCTATCCAAAGAATAATCCTGAGGTAGTGACATAAATCAAGAAATGGTGAAACCAGAGGACTTTGAAGTCCGTGTGATGCCTCACTTTGAAAGCTTGTATCGTACCTCTTTGTATATACTGGAAGAGGAATCCCGCGCGCAGAATTTGGCCATTGAGACTTTTATCAAAGCTTATCGCACTCGCAACGAGTGTAAATTAAGCCCCAACTGCCGCGTCTGGCTGTTCGGAATCATGACCGATATTCTTATCAACCAATACTGGTCGTACCCGGGTCTGTCAAACTTACCCGACAGCGCTGAAGGAATCGACGGATATGTGGCGTATTTCCGATGGATGAAACGCAGACCGATCGGCGATTCGGAACGGTTCTCTTTTGTCGGCATTTCGGAAGATCATATCAAAAGGGTCGTTTGGTCTCTGCCCGACGACTTCAGACTTATTGTAGTTCTCTCTCTCGTGGAAAATTTTTCATATCGGGAAATAGCCGAGATCACGAGCCTCGATCAGGAAGCGGTAAAATCGAAATTGTATTTAGGGCGCCGGCTTATGCAGAGTAATCTCTTCGATCATGTCGCGCGGACCGTCGACGCGGGCATGGCATATTGCGTCTCGAGTCGCGCTGTGGTCGAACGGTATCATGACTTGATAGGCAAAACACAAAACATCGGAACAAACAATACTCCGGTTTTCAGGTCATTCTATAGTGAGGACAAAGCGGAGATGTGAAATGTTACAAGGAACCATTCCAAGGGTAATCAACAAAGGATAAATTATATCATGAAAAAACTTTCTGTAGGCATTATCGACCTCGTGGCCAAGGCTCCTACGCGAACCATGTGGATGCGCGTTATGGGTGCGAACTTCGTCAGCATTATGCCGCAAGTTATAGCCGCATGGTGCGAAGAACAGGGCCATGATGTCACTTTGGTGACCTACACCGGCCGGGAAAACCTGATCGAGGAATTGCCTTCCAAGGTCGATATCGTCTTCATCAGCTCTTTCTCCGAAGCGGCCATGCTTTCGTACGCACTTAGCAATTTGTTCCGATCGCGCGGTGCGGTTACTGCGATTGGAGGGCCCCACGCCCGCTGTTATCCTCAGGACGCCCGGAAGTACTTCGACTACGTCCTGGGATTCACCGACCGGGCGCTGATCAATGAGGTGCTGCGGGACTGCACCAGGCACCGACCGGTCGGATTGAACCTGTCGGCTGAACACCATCCGTCCGAGTTACCCGGAGTAGCCAAACGCTGGAAATTCATTGAACAGACGCATAAAAAAGCCCCGTTCATAAAAATAGTCCCGCTTCTAAGTAGCCTGGGATGTCCCTATTCCTGCAGCTTTTGTATCGATTCCACAGTGCCATACCAACCGTTAAGCGCCGAAGCCTTGAAGGAGGACTTGCGTTTTCTGCTCGGCAAGCTGAAGCGTCCCCGCGTGGCCTGGCATGACCCCAACTTCGGCGTCCGCTTCGACCAATGTATGGACGCCATTGAGGAGGCTGTTCCTCCCGGCCGTATCGACTTCATTGCCGAATCGACCCTGTCGCTGCTCTCCGAACCTCGTGTTAAACGATTGAAGAAAAATGGTTTCAAGGCCTTGCTGCCGGGTATTGAATCGTGGTTCGAGATGGGGGGTAAATCGAAAACCGGGAAAACAATCGGAATGGGTAAGGTCAGAATGGTCTCTGATCATGTCAACATGATCCTGCGTTATATTCCCTACGTGCAAACCAATCATATTTTTGGACTCGATGGTGACGAAGGAACGGCCCCGTTCGAACTTACCAAGCGGTTTCTAGACTTGAGTCCCGGGGCCTTTCCGGCATATTCCATGCTTTCGGCATTCGGCCAGGCGGCTCCCCTGAATCTGGAATTTCAGCGTGCAAATCGAGTATTACCGTTCCCATTCCACTTTCTCAGTAACGTCCAGATGAATATCAAGCCCAGGAATTATAGCTGGATGGAATTTTATAATCGTCTCATCGATGTCACGAAGTATTCATTTTCACCGAGGTTGATATATCGACGCTTTTTTGCCAACGGTGAAACGATTCCAAGATGGTTGAATGTTGTGCGCGGTTTGTCTTCTGAACGGTACAATCGAGTTCGCTACTTCTCCGAGATAAAGCAGCAATTAAAGATCGACCGGCAGTTCCGGGATTTCTTCGAACAAGAAACGACGGAAATCCCCGGATATTTCGTGGAGAAAATACGCAGAGACCTCGGCGAGTTTTGGGAATGGTTGCCGCAGGGAGCAATTCGCCATGATCCCAATGCCTATCTCAAGTCACAGCAAATGGCATTTCCTTATAGAAAATTTCCGGAATCGGAATTACGCGAAAGTAAAGAAGGTATCCAGCGCATTGCGCATTGATACCGATTCCCACTCCATTAGTCAAAAAGAAACCGGCCCCGGGCCGGTTTCTTTAATAATCAATCCCGCATCATGGTTGACGCGGATATTGTCACATCGCGGTTAATATACCTTGCGATAGGTATTGCCGCCGCCATGGTTGCCGTTTTGAGGGCGAGCTTTCGCTTCGTTCACATTCAACGCGCGACCGTTCATCTCGTGGCCGTTAAGGCCGCTGATGGCTGCGATCGCATTGTCCTTTGCCGACATTTCCACGAAAGCAAAACCTCTCGGCCTGCCTGTGTCCCTGTCTGAAATAATGTTAACGTTTGAAACCTCACCATAGCCCTCAAAAGCCTGGCGTAACTGTTCTTCTGTCGTATCGAATGATACGTTGCCGATGTAGATATTCACACTACACTCCATTTTTTCATCTCGTATTAACTGCGTTTTTACTCGGCAGATTCCTCGAGATAAATGTAATTCGCGCATGATTGCGCAGTCAATTCGAGATTATGCTTTAGCGTAGAGTTGTAGATTAGGACAAGACTTCGATAAAGGTCGAACTCAAATTAATTGTAACTATACATTATACGCTATTCTATCGCAAAAACCTACGTTTATTTAATCAAAAGGTCATTTATTATTTTAATGCCGATGGTACCGATTATTATTCGAGGCCAGAATATGGTGTAAGTCCTTGTACGACAAGATTAATACGGATCATACTTCCCCCCATATTTCCCGCTGAATGGCAGTTTGAAACTTTACTCTATATGCAGTGGCCGGGTTTTAATACATTGCCGACACCTATTGTTAATCCATGTCAAACCGGAATACGATGATTGTAAACTATGTGTATGCGTGTTGTGTTCCACCGCACGTATATTTTAAGGAGAGGAGCCGGGGCTGATTTTTGATTTAACTGGCCGTATTCTCCGATATCCAGGTGAAAAGCAGAAAAATCGTTACTTTCATATCGAACATGAATGCGGCGGATTTGGTATTCCTGAAGGAGCTATTGGAAATAGGCAAAGTCGTACCAGTCATAGACAGGAAGTATTCTTTAAGCGAAACTCCTCAGGCGATCCGGTATGTTGAAGAAGGGCACGCGCGAGGAAAGGTGGTCATATCTATGGACGAGAAATAGTATCAGGACGATCTGCTTATTCCTTTACCTTACCTGCCTCATTTCATTGTTATCCAACGGCTTCCAATATTTGTGGAGTAAGTGTCCTTGATTGGAAAGGTGAATTCCACAAGAGCTAGGGGAGAGCGATATTGGAGCGCCGATTTATTATTGCTAACCAATTCTGTCAGCTGTAACCATGTATTCGGAATATTGATGGGAGCAGGAATATTATACCAGATATCGGCCTTACATACCTCAATACTGGAACATCAGCTCCGCACGGATCCAGGCATAGCTGTCGGCGTCGTCAAAGTAGTAATTGCCCGGATCGAAATATTCACACAGCAAATGGCCCGTCCAGTGTTGATCGAACTTGTAAGAGAGTTTTCCGATGCACAGTTCACCTCGAGTGTTTCCTGTGCCGCCGGGAAAAGAAGCCAAGCCGTCGGCTTTCTGCGGTGCTAACAGGTGATGGAAGGTGAGCTTCAAGTCGGCTCCGGGTGTCAGGTGAAACTGGGCCTCGGCATTGAATGAAACCAGATTGGTCCACCAGGCTACCTCGTCTTCCAGTATCTGCGTGTAGATAAATCCTTCGCTCCATTTCGGCCAGCGGGCGAACATGGGGTCCCAGCCTTCCTGTGTATCCGTCCCCGCTTTGTCACCCGACAAATAAATCACCCCGGTGGCAATCCGCTCCGGCAGATAAAAGCGCGGAGACTTCCATTTCGGACAATATTTCAGGTAACCATACCCGCCATATGCCCTGCGGTCGGCATCCGCTTTCTTTCCTATCTGGTACCCCGCTTCCATCACCGCCGTAAGATCGATGCTTCGTACAACCGGTTGTTCGATTCTCCCGCCAAAGGTGATTGTTCTTGACTTATCCGGGAAGGCCGTATTGTCACCCCGGCTGATATGCACGAGATAAAACTGAAGTTCTCTTTGTAACCATTTGCCGCTGTAATAAAGGCCAAGCCCGGTTTCAGGCTGCTCGATCAGGGCTTGGTTCACCTCGCGAATAATCGGCAGCCAGTTGTCTTTTTCTTCCTGATAGCAAGCAAAGGCGGTCAGCCGGTGGCTGGATTGAGATGTCCAATCAACACGCAGAGCATTGAAATAGGCCGATCGGGAACCATCCAGAGGATTCCCGTCAAATACGATGAAGCCCTCTCCCAGCATGACATCCTGACGGCCGATCGTGAAAGTCAACGGCGAGTATGGCAGGGTCATCCTTAAATACAGATGATCGACAAAGACCTCATTCAGATTAAAATCGGCATTCGTCGGCGCCAGGCAATAGCGAAACTCATTGGCCAACCGCAATCCCAAAGCAATGTTGGACGAAGGAGACCATATAGCCCCCAATCTTGTGCGCGTACGGGTATAGGTGACCGAGGAATTCGCATTCTCTTCGAGCGTAATGGCGTTGTCCCAGGTCTCCAGGCGAACGCGTTCGTCGAAAGTAACTGCCCAATGCTGGTTAATATTCGCTGCCGCCGCCGATGAGGCAATGGCCGTCGATATGAGAAGCGTCAACAGCAGAATCCTCGGAATCATGCCTTACTCACATCACTAGTTTTTGCGTCTGGACAAACGACGCTGATAAGCGGCGCGAGAACCAGCGATACTATCATACCCAATGTGCCGGCTTGGGGAGAATCCGTCCCCGTGACATACAGAATCAGACAAACGCCCAGGCCGAGAGTGGACGAGCCAATCGCTCCGATTCGGCTGGTTCTCTTGCTGAACAATCCCCAGATGAATGGCCCCAGAAAAGCTGCACCGATCGCGCCCCATGAAATTCCCAGAATGCTCACAATTGACGCCGGATGGTAATAGGCCAGGATGACGGACAGCCCCACAATAACAGCGCTGGTGAAACGCATCAGTCTCGTCAGGCCGGCGTCCGATACGGAGCGCTTGACGAATCCCGCATAGAAATCTTTTGCCACGGCGGAACTGGAGATCAGCACCAGGGCGGCCAGGGTGGACATCGACGCCGACAGAATCAGCAAAAGCATCAGGACCGATAAAGCATCAGGGATGATTCTCGTAAGCAGCTCCGGCATCAAGGCATCAAAAACCGGCTTTCCGTCGCTGAAAGCTATCGGCGCGTTATCGGGAGTGAGAAAGTACCTTGTGGTGGCCCCGGCGAAATAACCGATGCCGGTTATCAGGAGAGCGAAAACCGTCGATGCAGCCATTCCGATTCTGATCGCCCGCTCACCGCTGATGGCGTAGAATTTTTGTATGAGCTGCGGCATGGCCATCGGCGCCACGCTGGTCAGAAATACCAGGCTGAACAGCGGCCACCAGCCGGGAGGACCGACCGGCGCGGACAGTTTGGGATTGATTGCGGAAATGCCGCTGACAATATTCGTCAATCCCCCGCCCGCATCGACTATACTGTACATAAGCACTCCCACACCGACGAGCATGATGATTCCGAAAATTACATCCATCATGGTTATCGATTTGTAACCGCCCATCACCAAATATATCGCAGTAAAACTCCCCATCAGGACCAGGGCCAGGGTGTAATCGATTCCGAAGGTCGATCTGAACAGGTATGACAGGCCGATGAAAACAGCCGCGGAGTATGGTATGAAAAAGACGAAAATGCAGATTGACGAGAACAGCTTCAGAAACGGGCTGTTGTAGCGCTTTTCGAAAAATTCTCCGATCGTATGGACACCGTATTCCACCGACATGCGTTTGACTTTCGGTCCCACCAGCCACCAGACCGCCAATACCCCGATCAAGGTATTGCCCAATGCGATCCAGAGTCCGGACAAACCGAATCCCCAGCCGACTTTACCGGCGAACCCGATGAACAATACTGCCGAAAAATAGGCTGTGCCGTATGTGAAGGCGGTCATCCAGGCGCCAACCTTGCCGCCGCCAAGGAAATAGTCGGAAAATGAATGTGTCTTGCGAAGTCCGGCAATGCCCACCAATATAATGGCCAGTGCATATGCCGCCAGAATAACGGTCTTTAATAACACTTCTATAAGTCCCAACCAGCTAATTTGATGCAATCGCCGTCAAAATAAGCAGCAGGGCCATTAGGCGCAACTTAATTGTCCAGTTTTTTGACGCGCCGTTGCCGGAAAGAAATCCTGAGATGGGTCCAAAAATTAATCTAAGGTCATCCGGCCAAAAGAAAAGCGGAAAATACAATTCCCATTAGTTTTTTCAAATATGGGTCAAGTATGCCGACTGCAAACGGCTGATAGTCTATTGTCACTATTCCCTCCGGGCGAATAGAAATCAGTTCGTACTCGAATCGTACTCTACCGCTGTACAATACCGCTGCCGGATTCTCTACCGAAACTTCCCCCTCTTCCCGCCGTAGAATCAGCCATGATGATTTTTTGCGGGACACTCAACATACCGGCGGGGGAACATGTGTAAACTTATTTTCATAACCGGTTTTCCATTCGCGCTTTGGGCGAGCGTAATTTATGGCAGCGACAACCCCATCTCATATGAATCATTTCCGCAGCTTAGCGGGCCATACTTCGGGCAGGCCCCTCCGGGTCCGGCTCCCCAGGTTTTCTGTCCGGAATTCTTGAAACCGCCGGAGGGTTTTCATAGTTCGGTTACATTTTCTCCGGATATGAATGAGGCATATTGGACTTCGCAGGGAGTTTGTACTTATCGGTCGAGACTCGAAGACGGCGTTTGGACCGCTCCAGATGAAATCAGATTCGATTCCGCCTACGGGGTTGGCGAAGTGGCATGGGCGATGGATGGTAATAAGCTGTTCTTTCTTTCGAAACGTCCCCCGGATTGGGCAAACGTATCGAGAGAATACATATGGTATCGCGAGAAACTCAATGGGGTATGGTCGGCACCGAAAGCGGTAGACAGGGCCGTCAATGAGCATCCGACCCACTGGCTTTTTTCAATCGCGGAAAATGGCAATCTCTACTTTACGTCTGAAATCGAAGGGGTCAGGGGCCAGCAGGATATTTATTTCGCCCAATGGGACGGCCGCCAGTTTGCGGAACCTCTCGATCTTGGGCCGAATATCAACAGCGATTTCCGTGACTTTACTCCCTTTATAGCTCCGAATGAGAGTTATTTGATTTTCGCGCGGAGTGTCCCCCAAGAAAGTAACCGTTCGGATCTGTTTATTAGCTTCAGGGACGCCGAGGGGAATTGGTTAAAGGCTGTCAACATGGGGGATACTGTCAATTCACTGCACAATGAGGTTTGTCCCGTCGTAACTCCGGATGGCGAATACCTGTTCTATTGCAGAATCAGTAAAGAGATAAATGAAGTCTTGTGGGTATCTGCGGATGTCATCGATAGCCTGAGGGCTACGCGCTAAGCCCTGGCGGCCGGAAAGCAAAAATACTGGCAATCAGTATTTCTCAAACAATAATCCCAGAAAACCGGCACCCTGTATGATTCCCGTTTTTATTTCCGGTTCACCCGGCGGTGTTTGAGCCGGTTGCCAGAATAATGTACTGGCGGCCCCGGTGAGCCTGAAACCGGACGCCGTGACCAGGTCCAAGGTTTCGCTCGCCTTCCTGAATCGGGCGAGCGCGTAAATCGGATGGCCGTTCCGGGCCTTTTCGATATATTCTTCTCCCCAAAAACTGTCAGCGGGTACGATGCCTAACAGAAATTTCGCCAACGGGCGCAGAATCCTCCTGCATTCACCCAGAGCCTTTCCGGCATCGTTTACGAAACATAAGGTCACCGCCATCAGGAGGCCGTCAAAAGTATTGTCTGGAAAAGGGAGATTTTCAGCGGATCCTGCCGTCGATCTGATACCGCGTCTTTTCGCTATATCGAGCATCCTCGGGGAAGGATCGACGCCTTCGGTTATACCCAACGCCGAAGCGAAACGGCCGGTGCCGACTCCTACTTCGACCCATCGACCTTCCAATCGGGGACAAGCGGACCGTAAACACTTCAACTCCGAATCGAATATCGCCCGGCCTTCCGTCGAATCATACCATTGATCATATTTTTCAGCGAACGAATCGAATGATGATGTCAACAGACCCTCACGAGTGAAGATTTACGTGGTAGTTCATATCCGGGTGGACGGTAAAGCTAAGAGGCTATCCCCATAGTTTTCATTTTTCGCCATAGAGTCGATCGATGCATACCCAGTTCGGCTGCGGCTTTCGAGCGATTGCCCTGGTATCTTTTAAGCGTTTCCATGATAATATCTTTTTCGTCGGGAACGCGATCGTCGTTACTGGGAGATACAGCCGCAGCGATGATTTGCGGCGGGAGGTGTTCGGGAGTGATTTCATTGCCGTGACACATAACGAATGCATGTTCGATGGCATTCTCCAGTTCACGGACATTTCCATGGAGGGGGCTTCGCCGCAGCATCCCCACAGCCTCCGGTGTAATTTTCTCGATTGGCTTTCCGTTTTTATTGCGAAAAGCCGTAATAAAGTGGTCGATAAGCAAGGGGATGTCTTCCGGGCGCTCGCATAGAGGCGGGATGGTGATATTAACGACGTTAATGCGATAATAAAGGTCGCGGCGAAATGTCCCATCGGCGATAGCGGCTTCAAGGTCGGCGTTGGTCGCGGCAATAATCCGGGCGTCCGTGTGGAAAGTCCTGGTCGAACCGAGCGGCTGATATTCACCGTTGTTCAATACCCGCAATAGTTTCACCTGAAGAGATATATCCATTTCGCTGATTTCATCGAGTAGAAGTGTCCCGCCGGAAGCGAGGGCGAATTGCCCCGGTTTGTCCCGCTTGGCGTCGGTAAAGGCGCCCTTCTCATATCCGAATAACTCGGATTCGAGGAGCGTCGCCGGCAACGCGGCGCAGTTAATGCGAATATATGGTCCGTATCGCCTCGGACTTAAATTGTGAATTACCTGCGCGAATAATTCCTTCCCGCACCCGCTCGGTCCCTGGATAAGGACGTTACATTCCGATGTGGCGACATCGGGTAACAGGCCGATTAAATCGTGCATCCGGCGGTTGACGCTGACGATATCTTCAAGAGCTCGTTTCTGTTCGAGGCTTTTGCGGAGATGTTCGATTTCGGAAATATCACGGAAAAACTCAACAGCACCGATAATGTTCCCCTCGTCGTCCTTGAGCATGGTAGTGGTGATTAGAATCGGCACCTCGCGGCTATCCCTGGTGATAATTGTCACCCTGGCGTTTCGGACCGGATTGCTTGTTTTAAGCGTATCTTTCAGGGCACACTGACGATGACAGATTTCGGTGCGGAAAATATTGTAGCAGTGTTTGCCGATCGCCTCGGATCGGGAAAATCCGGTAATGCGTTCAGCAGACTTGTTAAAAGATGTTATAACGCAGTTACGATCGACGGTAAATACCCCGTCACTGATGCTGTTGAATATAAGTCGACTGAGTTTTGCTTCCATGGTCGGCACCCGCTCGGGCAACTCCGCCTGTTTACAGGTAATATAGGGCATATTTTCCATAATGCAATGTCATTTCCCCGGGGCATAGTTGAAATATGCCGCGATATTGTTTTTGGTCAACTGGCCGGCAGTCGGTCGAGCAGGGACCAGTTTCCATTCGGCAGTTCAAGTTTGTCCACTATCATCTTCGCCCGGCTGTTAAGGTGAAACTGGTCCGGCCGGTCCGGTCCCACGAGAACCACAGGACAAATAAACGATTCCGCGAATTCCTCGATCGGCTTCCGTCCGAAGGAAACGTCCTTCCTGATATAGCCGAGAACAAGCACCTGGAATTCGCGCACGACCAGGCACCGATGCAGTTCGACCCATTCGGCATGCTCGCAGAGACGAAAACCGACATCGAGATAATCGCCGGCACGTTGATCGTAATAGAGCCGAAGTTCCTTTTCACGTTCGACCGCAAGCTTGGCGCGGTCCGCGTTTGACAGCAAATCGGCCAGGTTGTCTTCCGGATCATAGGGATCACTTAAGAAATGGAAGACGTTAAGTTTAAGATTGTGCGTACGTGACAGCCGCAGGGCAAAATCAAACGCCCAGTCTCCCTGGTCCGAATAATGGGCGCAAAACCCGACTGCGTTAAGTGTCGGAACCGCCATAGCCACCTCCATGATGGGAGTTTATAGTATTATTATATTTAATCAAGGTAGTAAATCCGTTTCGGTATCGGTGCGAGCCGCCTGAATGGCTTCCTTAAGATAATAATCCGAATAGACGGCCCCGATGGGGTTGTTCGCAAGAGACTTATCCTTAACGAAAAGCGTCGTAACCGGGGCATCGCTCAGACGCGTTAAAAGACAATCCGCTCCCATGCACAGTCCCACAAGAACGTTGATGTCGGTTTCAATTCGATTCAGGGCTTCAATTTGTCCCAGGGGGTTACATGCCACTTGATGTCCCCGAGAATGCGCCTGAAGTGAAGACGGCGGGGTCATCGCATCCGAAATGACCTTGCCGCCGATCTTACAGCAAACCGGATAAACCTTGAAAAACCGCCTCAGGACGCGCACGAGGATTTCAGTCGGTTCCTCCAGTTCAATGCAATACGCCAATCCGATTTTGCGATAACGCATCTCAAGGCAGAAATAGATCAGCTCCGACAGGCGGCAGAGAGTTCTTTCGTTTTCGAATGTGATATCAAGCATCGCTTCAATCATTTGAATTGAATGCTTTTCGTTTGTTTCCGCCGTAAGTGGATATCTGAAAGCATCGCACCGTTCACCGCTCAGGCAAACGCGGTTTCGACATGCGAGACAATCGATGATCATTTTATTGATTCCGGTACCGGCCGCCTTATCCGGTACCGTTTCTTCCCGAGACGTCACGGCCGGGATCTTCTTCTGCTCTGTTCCTTCGGTATCCGCAGCATTCAGTCCGAAACCGGAACGCAACTCACCGGCCTGAAGAGCGAAAAGAATTTCATTAACTGAAGCGACAACATTGTCGATAATCTCCACTCTCCGTGCCTCAAGGAAATCACGTTCCTCGCGGCTGATACCTCCGCAAACAAGAACATCGATACGGTTATCCGACAGAACTTTTGCCAATTCCAGAAGGCTGTGATCGGCAAGTTCCGGTTTGGATTCGGTGCGGGCGCGATTGCGTCGAAGAACCGTTACCAGGACCGAATCCGCGTGTGTCGACCGGGGAGCCACCCGATCGCCTAGCAATGGAATACCATATCTCATCTCAATATCCTCCGGAATGTCTTATCGGCAAGTATCGTGCCGAACAGGGAAGAGCCCCGGCGATCTCGTGCGATCTGGCATTCGGAGGAAGTTCCGGGGAGATGTGAGTTTGCTGTGGCAGGCTCTAAGATAATGGTATATAGTCGATTATGACCTCTGGCTGATTAACCGAAAAACTCGACTACTGACTCAGAAATGAAATCCCGTGGTCTTCCCGAAATGGTTGCGCGACCGTTGCAATGTGTCGCATTGCGCAACAGTATGTTGCATCGAGTGCGACATATAACGATGTGTTGCCCGACCTGACAAAAACAGATAACGAACAGCCTTTAACCTGTAGAATGACGAATGTTTCCTCCGATTGTTTTTCGTTAACCGCTTGTCAGCAAAGCGCAACGCACCATTTTATCCAATCCGCATTTCATCATCCCGAGTCTTTCAATTGGTATGGTCAATCGTTTTGGTATGCGCTTTGCATGCAAGCCTGATTGAACCGATTTAGACAGGAAGGCAAACGTGGATGGATCAATAAATTCCGCAACGGCTGTTAGTACCAAGAATTCGAAAACTGTGAAGTACCCTTACTATATTGAGGATCCGGTAACGGAGAATCGAGTCGCTCGTTTCCTGGAGGCATTCGCCGCCGTCGTCAAATACAGCGATTATAAACCTCTGCTGGATTCGTACTGTACATCGACTGCGAAATGTAACCGGTGCGCGGTAGCCTGTCCGGTTTTTCTGGCTACGGGCGACCCTAAGGATATCCCCTGTTACCGGACCAACCTTCTGCTCGAAACGTACCGCCGGTATTTCACGATCGGGGGCTGGCTTAAATCCCGTTTTGGAGGCGGTTTCGAATTGACCGATGAGATTATCGATGAAATGCTTGACGGATTCTATCGCTGCACGGCTTGCCGGCGCTGTACGCGGGAATGTCCCATGGGGGTCGATCACGGCCTGATTACCCATCTGGGCCGCTACATTCTCAGTCTGATCGGAATTGTGCCGAAAGCGTTGCAGGTAAGTGTCCGCGAGCAACTCGAAGGAGAGACCCGAAATACTTCGAAAGTACCCAAGGCCGCTCTGTTGAATACTCTGGAATTTCTCTCGGACGAGATGGAAGAAAGCCTCGGGGTGAAATTGCAGTTTCCGGTCGATGAGCCCGGCCGCGATTATGTCTTTTTCTGTGCGGTCAGCGACTATCTCATGGAACCGGAAACGCTGATGGGAAACGCCGCGGTGCTGTATGCTGCCGGCGACTGGGATCGCTGGACGATCGGGACCGGCAATTACGACGGTATCAATTATGGCTTGTTTTACAGCGATTGGCATCTCGAAAACATAATAAAACAGCTCATCAGCGAAGTCACGCGACTGAACGGAAAATCGATTCTTATCGGAGAATGCGGTCATGCTTCACGCTCGGCCCACGATTTCGTTCCTGTGTTCGGAGGAAAAGAGGCTTACCCGGTAACCAATTTCATGGAATATACGCTTGACTGTATTCGCAAAGGAAAAATTACCCTCGATCCGGATATTGTAACGGAGAGGGTCACTTATCATGACCCATGCAATATCGCGCGGTCCGGCTGGATTGTCGATCAACCGCGGGAAATCCTCCGTTCGTTCGTTAAGGATTTCGTCGATATGAAACCAGCCGGGCAGGATAATTTCTGCTGCGGCGGCGGGGGAGGATTGGTTTCGGTGGATGAGATACATGAATTTCGAATGAGTGTCGGGGGCCGGGTCAAGGCCGAACAGCTCCGCAAAACGGGAGCCTCCATTTGCATCGCTCCCTGTGCGAATTGCAAGAAACAGCTGAAAGAACTGGTCGAATACTACGAGATTCCCTGCAGGGTCATGGGGCTTCACGATCTTATCCTTAGGGCCATTCAAATTCCCGGCGGAAAATCCACGGCCGAACGCAAAGAAGAAGCAGCGATGCTCGAAATTTAAGATTGGAGATAAACATGGAGCAGTGGATAGAGTTTGCCAAGGGCCCCCTATTCGCTTTCACATTTCTGATTATGATTCTCGGCCTTGCGCGACTGGTCGTGATCCAAATATTTTCGCTGATAACAGGTAAAGGACGAAGGCTGCGCAACGCTCCCTGGCGGAAAATAATCGCCGATGCCGCCAGCTGGGTAGTTCCGGTGAAACACTTGATTCCGGGAACCAAAATATTCTCGACCCTATCGTACCTCTTTCACATCGGCGTCCTGCTGGTGCCGTTGTTTCTGGCCGACCATATCGTTTTATGGGAGGGCTTTCTCGGCATCAACCTGCCTGCGATCGGATACGGAGTTGCCGATTCTCTGACCTTGTTTACGATCTTCTGTGTAATCATAATGTTCTCGTTCCGGCTGTTCTCGCGGAGACTCCGCTCCATGAGCCGCCATGCGGACTACGGGCTTTTAATTGCGGTTATAATCCCATTTATAAGCGGTTACCTCGCCACGCACCCGTCATACAATCCCTTCCCCTGGGATGTGATGATGCTGATCCACCTGCTCAGCGCCGAATTGCTGTTCGTGCTCATTCCCTTCACCAAGCTGGCGCATATCGTGCTGTTTTTCTTCGATCGCATTTCCGGCTTGCACTGGCAATTACGCCCGGGAGCCGGGGATAAAGTGGCAGAGGAACTCTATGGCAAGGAGGCGCGTGTTTGATGAACGGTATCCTGGTTGATGTTACGAAATGTACGGCCTGCGAAAAATGCGTCGCGGCCTGCGTGGAGAGAAACAGCAAAAGCCTCCTGAAAGCCGAGCGCGACCGCGCCGTAACCTCCGACGGCCTGTCGGCGGAACGCCTGTCGACCGTAATCAAAGTCGATGACGGAAGATTCGCGCGCAAAAGCTGCATGCACTGCCTTGAACCGAGTTGCGTGTCGGCCTGCCTCGTGGGGGGACTGACTAAGACCCAAGATGGAGCGGTTATCTACGACAGCGACAAATGTATCGGTTGCCGATACTGCATGCTGGCCTGTCCGTTTCATATTCCGCGGTATCAATGGGACAAGACCGTTCCGTACGTGGTCAAATGCGATATGTGTTTCGACAGAATAACGCAGAATCAGCAGCCGGCGTGCGTGGTTGCGTGCCCGGAGGGAGCTTTGAAATTCGGCGACCGGGATAAGCTCCTGCAGGAGGCGCATGCGGAGATACGACAGCATCCGCAACGATATATGGATCATGTCTGGGGGGAAACAGAATTCGGCGGGACGTCGGTGCTGTACATCGCCGACGTCGATTTAAATTCACTGGGGTGGCCGGTGAACGAGGCGGCGGCTATTCCATCGCTGACCGAACCGCTGGTTCACAAGACGCCGTTCATCGGGCTGGGAGTTGCCGTAAGCCTGATCGGATTAAACTGGATCGTTAAACGCCGCAATAAGCTTATGGGAAATGACCCGGAAAAAGAGACACCGGAGGAGAAGCATGACTAGCAGGACCCGTGCCCTCAGGGATATTTTATGGACCCTGGCTTTAGCCGGGTTGGTTGCAGCGGTTTTTCGTCTTTGGTACGGCCTTGGCGCCACCACGAACCTTTCCGATGCCTTCCCCTGGGGGCTATGGAAAATCCTCAACATGGTCGGAGGCGTAGCGCTGTCGACCAGCGGTTTTACCGTCGGCTTTCTGGTTTATGTCCTGAGATTGAAACGGTTTCAGCCGTTCATGAAGCCGGCGATTTTAATCGCGTTTCTCGGATACGGCTGTTCGTGCCTCGCACTGCTGTTCGATATAGGTTTGCCGCACCGCTTCTGGCACCCGGTGGTTATGTGGAACATAAATTCGTTCCTTTTCGAGGTGTTCTGGTGCGTGATGCTGTATTTCACGGTTACCGCGATCGAGCTGGCACCGGTCCTTTTCGAACGTTTTCGTGCGGAGCGAATTGCCCATGCTCTTCATAAGGCGGCGTTCGTTGTGGTCGTGATCGGTATTTCGTTGTCGAGTCTGCATCATTCTTCGCTCGGCTCGCTCTTCCTGGTAACGCCGCAGCGTCTGCATTCTTTATGGTACACTCCGTGGTTGCCGCTTTTATTTATAATCTCGGCCATGGGTGCCGGGCTGATGGTGGTGGTCCTGGCAAAATTGATCTGGGCTCGCTGGTACGATCCGGCCTCGATTCTCGGACCGAACACCGGGCAGCAAATACCGCTTATTCGAATCGACAACGGTAGTCCTGCGGTCTCCTTTTCACGCGGACCCGAAGGCCCCGAAATGCCCCACGTCCGGGCTATGGCTTCTATTGCCGCCGGAATACTCGGGCTGTATCTGGTATTGAAGATCGCCGACCTGTTTTTGCATGGCGGCTGGCCGGCATTAACGGTAGGCACCTGGGAAAGCTGGTTGTATTCGGCGGAATTGATACTTACGGCAATATTGCCGGTGCTGCTGGTCATAATCCCCAAATCGCGTTACTCGCCGGCCGGAATCGGCCTGGCGGCCGCGTCGGCCGCGATCGGGCTGGCTCTTAACAGGCTCGATGTCGGCATTTTCGGCTATATCCGCGATGCCGGAGCCGTCTATTTCCCGTCCCTGATTGAGTGGGCGGTCGGCATGGGCGTGGTCGCCGCGGCGGGAATATTCTTCTTATTTCTCTCGGAAAATCTCCCGATTTTCGGTCCTATCCGGGGAAGCGTCGACGGCCGGCCGGGGCTGTTCAGACTTACCTATGGAAGCTTGAGCCAGCTTTGGCAGACGGCCTTGACCGATAACCTTCATCGCGTGACACTCATTGCCGTATTCGTCATCCCCGCGGCCTTTGTTCTGATGTATCCGCCGTTCCATTCCGATTCCACATCGGTCGGTACCGTCCGGCCCGCAAGGGGAATCGATGCCGAACGGACAATTCTTTTTATCGACGGAAACAATGACGGCGTCGAGACAATTTTCGCGCATGCCGATCACCAGAAGCGGCTCGGAGATTCCGCCTCATGCGTTAAATGCCACCATGTTTCGATGCCGGGAGACAGGTCCACCCCCTGTTCTCGCTGTCACCTTAGAATGAATGAATCATACAATATTTTCAATCATGAATATCATCTGTCTGCGGTAGTCGAAGACAAACATATAACCGGGCTGTACCCGGCCAATTTCGCATGTCGAGAGTGTCATGCCGGGGGAAATCCCGAAACATCGCAGAGCGCAAAAAACTGCCTGGAGTGTCATAAAGAAGACATGTTCCCCGGAGGTCTGCCTGCCGCTGATTGTGATTTAATGACGGCGAATCCGTTCCGCGAGGCCATGCATCAAACATGCATCGAGTGTCATCAAAAAGAGGCGGAGAGGGTGAATAAACCTCGCCTGGCGGACTGCCAGTCATGTCATCAATCGCTGCAGCCAAGGCAAATTACGCGGACGATCGCGGAAAAGGCCGACGGACGCTGAAAGCAGGATGGCTCTTTTAGCATCGAAAAGATTCAAGTTTACTTACGGACCGGTGCCGTCCCGCCGATTGGGACGGTCGCTCGGTGTCAGTATCATACCGCATAAGGTATGCTCCTATTCGTGCGTGTATTGTCAGCTGGGACGGACCAGGGCTCCTCGAATCAAGCCCTATTCTTATTTCGATCGGGGCAAAGTCATCGCCGAAATCGAAGAGAGGGTCCTCGAAACTTCGCCCGACTGCATTACCTTCGTTGGGGACGGAGAGCCGACCCTTTCGGCGGATTTGGGCTGGTATATCGGAGAATGCAAAGCGCGATGGAATATTCCGGTGGCCGTTATTACGAACGGGTCGCTCTTGTTTATGAAAGAAGTCGGCCAGAGACTTCTTAAGGCGGATATGCTCCTTCCCTCGCTCGACGCCGGAGATATATCGACTTTTCAAGCCATAAATCGCCCGCACCCGGAACTTGAACTCCAGAAAATAATTGAGGGGATGATTGCCTTTCGCCGCGAGTACAAAGGATTATTCCGGCTGGAAGTTATGTTCGTAAAGGATATCAACGATAGTGAATTAAGTCTTCGAAATATCCGTAAGCTGGTTTGGGCGATTCGTCCGGACCGCGTGGATATCGCCATTCCAACCCGCCCACCGGCAGAAAGCTGGGTAAGGCCGCCGGATCCGGATAGGATTCTTTACGCACAGCGGCTTCTCCGTGCGGCTCAGGTAATGACCTGGCCGGAGGAGGGTGCGTTCGATTTCGCGGGTTTCGATACCCTGTTCGATGCCGTAATCGCGCTGGCCTCACGACACCCGTTGCGCTGGAACCAGGCGAAGCATCTTGAAGAAGCCTTCGGGCAAAACGGTGAACTGGAACGACTGGTGCGCATGGAAAAACTTTCTACCGTCAAATACGGTGAATCACAGTTTATCATTCCTCCCGCCGAAGAAAGTGCCGGAGATTGATTCTTAGGTTTTATTCCGGCAGATTTCGATTTATATAATTCTATTATTGGCGATGGAGTTATATTATCTCAATGACCGACGAATCGAAATATACCGCTGCTACCGATGCCATTCTGGACAGCATCGCGGATGGCGTTTTTACCGTCGATGAAAACTGGCTGATTCGTTCCTTTAATCGGGCCGCCGAAAGAATAACCGGAATACCAAAGGAAGAGGCCATCGGACAGCGCTGCTGCGATGTTTTCAGAGCGTCGATCTGCGAAACTTCCTGCGCCCTGAGACAAACTCGGAAAACCGGAAAACCGATTATTAACAAGGTTATCTATATCATCAACAGCGAAGGGGACCGCCTTCCGGTCAGTATCTCGACGGCGATTCTTAAAGATGCGGAAGGGCGAATAATCGGCGGAGTAGAAACTTTCCGCGATCTAACTGCAATTGAAACGCTTCGTCGTGAGCTCGAAAAGCGTTACACCTTTCATGATATAGTCAGCAAAAATTCCAGGATGATGGAAATCTTCGATATCCTTCCGACCATCGCCGAAAGCGACAGCACCGTTCTGATCGAGGGCGAAAGCGGAACGGGCAAGGAATTGATTGCACGCGCAATCCACGATTTATCGAAAAACAATGAGGGTTCCGTTATTACGGTTAATTGCGGGGCGCTTCCCGATACCCTTCTGGAGGCGGAGCTTTTCGGCTACAAGGCCGGGGCCTTTACCGATGCCCGCCGCGATAAACCGGGACGGTTTCAACTGGCCCAGGGGGGGACCATCTTTCTCGATGAAATCGGCGATATTTCTCAGGCAATGCAGGTCAGGCTGTTACGGGTAATTCAGGAACGTACGTACGAACCGCTCGGCGGAACCGAGACCATCAGCACCAATGCCAGGATTATCACGGCTACGAATCAAAACCTTGCCGGGCTGGTTAAAGATGGAAAATTCCGCCAGGATCTGTACTACCGCATCAACGTAATTCGACTATTTCTACCCCCCCTGCGCGAACGCAAGGAAGACATCCCGCTGCTGATCGATCATTTCCTCGGCCTTTTCAGCGCCATGAAAAATAAAACCATTTCAGATATTGCTCCGGCCGCAATGGCGATTCTGCTGGATCATGACTACCCCGGAAATATCCGCGAATTGCGCAACATAATCGAACATGCTTTTGTCCTCTCCCGCAGTTCTGTTATCGGCGTGGACGATCTTCCCGACTATCTTCGACCGGACACCCCAACCGCTCCCGATGATGCACCATCCCTTGAAGAACTGGAATCGAGGCTGATCCTTTCTGCCCTGCGTAAGCATAACTGGAATCGGGGAGACGCCGCGGCGGAACTGGGTATCCACAAGACCACCCTGTGGCGCAAAATGAAGCGTTTTGGAATTACCCCCCCAGTCTGATTGATGATTGCGTAAATGCAACGCTACCATGGGATATGATTGCAATAATGCAATTCCTAGTCTTCGCTTGTTCGATTATGGCATTTTTCATATCGCCATAAATCATTATAATTCTTAGTATTAACTAATTTTATAATTTCGTTTTCGGAATCCGGCAAGGAAAATGCTCTGTCCGACAAATATATGGAACGTATTGCAATTCCGATATGGCAGGGGCGCATTTCTCCGGTGCTGGACACAGCCGGGAAATTGTGGATTTTTGATCTTAATGAGAAAGGGGAAAGCGAACCTCGAATAGTAGAAATCCCCAGTCTTGATTTTCGGCGACGGGTCGATTTCTTCGAAAGCCAGAATATCAATACCTTGATTTGCGGGGCAATTTCACGTCCGCTTTATAATTTATTAATCAACCTCGGCATTGCCGTTCGACCCTGGCTCACCGGAACGGTCGAAGATGTCCTGGCGGCCTATAAAGATGGGAAGTTGGACCTGGATTATTTTCGTTTGCCGGGTTGCCGAAGGCAACGTCAACGAGGGAGATTTCGCCGAGGCAATATCAGCTATTCAAATAATTTAGATGACAAGGAGGAAGTATGAAAATTGCGGTTTCATCTCAGGGTCCGGAATTAAGCAGCTTAATTGATCCTCGATTCGGCCGTGCCGCATATTTCGTAATCTACGATTTGGATTCCGGTAATTTCAGGGCAATCGAGAATCTTGAAAACGCCGGAGCCATGCAAGGTGCGGGCGTGCAGTCCGCGCAAGTTGTCGCCCGGGAAGGGGTCGATTTTGTCGTTTCCGGAAATATGGGCCCGAAGGCCTTTGAAGCCCTGAATGCGGCCGGCGTGCAGATTGTTACTTTCGGCAGCGGCACCGTTGCGGAAGCTGTCGAGTACATCCAAACCGGCAAGTTTAAAGCATTGAATCGGCCGAATGTCCAGGGGCATTGGCGATGAAATACGGCTTTAAAACAGGATGGTAGTATGGACGGAAGACACAGAAAACGAGGCGGGTTCTTTTCCTCCGGCACCGCCAAAGATGAAAAATGGGGCCGAGGGGGAAAACTTGCAATAAGTTCTTTGGCGGTGACGGCTTTCGGTGCTGTTGTTAAAGACTTGAGCCGTCCCGATAGTCTTATTCGCGGGTTAATCGCTCTTGGCAGTCAGAAAATCCGGAGACTGCTGCTGCCGGCGCCAGTTGCGAATATCGGCGATATAATCGAAGCGGAAGTAATCGAAGAGGAAATAGCCAATCAACAATTGGCTGATAACGACAAGTAAAAAGGAGGATTGAAATGCCAGGAGGAGATAGAACAGGTCCTATGGGGATGGGCCCGGCCACCGGAAGAGGAGCAGGGTTTTGCCGCGGTTATGGCATGCCCGGATATGCCAATTTCGGAGGAGGTCGCGGGTGGAGATCCGGCCGCGGGGCAGGTTTCGGAGGAGGCTTCGGTGGAGGCTTTGGGCGAGGATGGAGGAATCAATACTACGCCACAGGCATTCCGGGATGGGCACGCGGAGGCGGCATCCCCGGGGGCTATGGCGGGTATTACGAAACCGAAAAGACCGCCGAAACGAATGCGGGCGAACAAACGCCAAATCAAAACGCCCAGATTGAATTTCTCAGAACTGAACTTGAACGAATAACTCGGCGTCTGGCCGATTTAGAGAAAAAGGAGAAATAGCGAGATGGTTAATTTCCAGGGAGGCGGTGGAGGACGCGGCGGCGGGCAGGGACGCGGAGGCAGCGGCGGCGGCCAGGGAGGCGGCCAGGGACGTGGCGGCGGAATGGGGCGCGGCGGGGGCCGGGGTTCCGGTCCCGGAGGAGACTGCGTATGCACTAATTGCGGTGAAACTGTCCCTCATAAACAGGGAGTCCCCTGTTTTGATATGAAATGCCCGAAATGCGGGGCCTCGATGACGAGAAAGTAAATGAATTCACGAGGTGTACATATTGCTGTTGCCAGCGGCAAGGGGGGAACCGGCAAAACCACAATTGCCACCAACCTCGCCGCGGTTATGTCGCGAGAGGGATTGGGGGTGATATACGCCGACTGCGACGTGGAAGAACCGAACGGACACCTTTTTCTTCCGCCCGAGTCTGAACGAAAGGACGAAGTGTCGGTAATGATTCCCCATGTTTTAGAAGAAAAGTGCGATTTTTGCGGTATCTGTGCCGAAGTCTGCCAGTTCAATGCTCTGGCGGTTCTTGGTTCAAAAGTAATGCTCTTTCCCTCTTTATGTCACGGATGCGGAGCCTGTATGGTATTGTGCCCGAAACACGCAATACATGAGGCTGCGCGTCCTATCGGGTTTATCCGGTCCGGTCGGTTTAAAGGTCTCTCCGTGATGGGTGGGAGCCTGAATGTCGGTGAGGCGCAGGCTCCTCCCATGACTAAAGTCCTAAAAAAACGGTTGCCGGGGGAGCTTACGGTGATAATCGATTCGCCGCCGGGGACTTCGTGCCCCGTAGTTGAGGCTGTTCGAGATGCCGATTATGTCGTCCTGGTAACCGAACCGACCCCGTTCGGTTTGAATGACCTGGAATTGGCCGTGAACATGCTGCGTAGTCTTCGCCGGTCGTTCGGAGTGATAATTAATCGTTCCGACATCGGGGATGCAAGGGTAAGTGAGTACTGCCGAAATGAAGGTCTTCATGTATTGATGGAACTACCGTTCGACCGCAAAATCGCCGAGGCCTATTCCGAAGGCAAACTCATTATCGATGCGGACAATTCATACCGGGAAAAACTTCGCAGCCTCATGCAGGCAATTTATACGGAGATCGGACATGTATGAAATAGTCATCGCAAGCGGTAAAGGGGGTACCGGCAAGACGAGTCTGACCAGAGCGTTTGCCGAACTCGCGAGACCTGCGGTTCTGGTGGATTGTGATGTCGATGCTGCAAACCTCCACCTTATAACAAAGCACCGTGTTATCGAGGAGCATGATTTTTACGGCGGCAAGCGGGCGTCGATAAATATGGAAAGGTGCGTTGTCTGCGGGATCTGTGTCGATAATTGCCGTTTTGATGCCATTAAAATGATCCCGGATATGAAATATTCCTTCGGTGAAAGGGTAGAAGTTGATCCTCTGGCATGCGAGGGTTGTGGTTTATGCGCGCGGCTTTGTCAATTAGACGCCGTTGATTTCCACGAAGTAAAAAACGGTCAGTGGTACCTGTCCGAAACCGAGCTGGGTCCTTTCTTGCACGCTCGACTCGGAACGGCGGAATCGAATTCCGGGCGGCTGGTAACATTGCTGCGAAACCGATCCCGTGAAATCGCGGAATCCAAAGGTCTAGATATGATTCTCATAGACGGGCCGCCCGGTATAGGCTGTCCCACGATAGCGACCTTGACCAATGCCTCGTACCTGCTGATAGTCACCGAACCGTCGTTATCGGCGATTCATGATATGGAACGGCTGGCGGATCTGGCCGCCCATTTTGGTATCGGAACCGGAATATGTTTGAATAAATTCGATATTAATGAAAAAATGGGCCTGCAGGTCGAACGCTTCGCCGCCTCGCGTAACATTCCCATTCTGGGGAGAATTCCGTATGACAACGCGTTCACGACGGCCCAACTGCAGGGAACATCGTACATGCAGGTCGGTTCCCATGCCGGCATTGGAATAATAAAAAATATTTGGCAGGAAGTACGTATGAATGCCGTAAGCGGAGGCAGCGGCCTCAAGCGGCGCTTCGCCATATGAAAAGAAACGGAAAAAAACAGGAGTAATTATGAAAATCGCCGTTCCGACCGAGAATGGGATGGTGTTTCCCCATTTCGGTCACTGTCCGACTTTCACCTTTTTTGAGGTCGATCTTGAGACGAAAGAGTTCCGCAATATCGAAACATTAATCCCGCCCCCCCATGAACAGGGAGTAATTCCTGCCTGGATTAGCCGGCAGGGCTGCACCCATATAATCGCCGGCGGAATGGGTCGAAAAGCCATGGCAATGTTCGAGCAGAATGGTGTTCAGGTACTTCCAGGTACCCCAGAAATAAAGGCCGAAGACGCGGTAAAGGCGCTTCTCATCGGTGATTTGCGAACCGGAAGTAATCCCTGCAATGATCCCGGGTTTAAACGTAACGGGAAGGCCAATAGGCAGTGCCACGAGGATTGAGTGAATCAAAGTCCAGCGACAAAAAGGGAGGTCCCGGACAGGAAAGGCGAGTCTTTTGCCTGATATAGAAATTCGAAGGGACGATATCGAAACGCGGCTGGAGACGTTCCGAAAAAGAAACCACCCTGACTGCATTCTCTGTGGCCCGAATAACGGCCTTGGCCTGGAGGTCGAATTTTCCGCATCGAAAAACGGCGATGTTGCCGCACTGGTCGAGTGCAATGAATTACTCCAGGGATACACCGGAATTCTTCATGGCGGTATTATCGCATTGTTGCTTGACAGTGCCATGACCAACTGCTTGTTTGCCGCCGGAATTGCCGCCGTGACCGGAGAAATGAGTATTCGCTACCTCCATTCGGCCGGTACGGATAGACCGGTCCTGCTGACGGCGCGGATAACGCGTAAAAGGCCCCCGCTTTTTTTGCTTCGGGCGGAAATGCACCAGGGGGAGAACATAGCCGCACGGGCATCAGGGAAATTTATGCTGCCGTAATCGCAACGTTTAACGAAAAAACAGGGATTCGTAGAGGCCGAGGATAACCCGGCATACCTGATGGAATTTTAGGCCAGCATAACGGCAAGTCATCTGAAACCATTGTTTTCATCAATCGTATTTCAAGATTGGACGAAATTAATTCGGCTATTATGGGCGGGAGGTTCTATGTGTGTCGCGGCATCACTCAAATCGGGCGTGGAACGAATCATCTTCCCGATATACCGATACTCCCCATAAATAATGTGATAGACGTTCAGACAAACAACGCATAATTTAAGGTATCAATTCTAACAATGGGAGGAACAAATAAGATCATGAAATCGGAAATTGTCGAAAGACCAAAAATGCTGCTGGCCGGAATTGTCGGAAGCGGCAAAGATGTAAGCGGGATAAACATCCGCGAGCTTTGGAATTCATACAATGTATCCGATCCGAAAATTGAACACCGTGTCAAGGGTGCCTGGTATGAATTGCATGTCGGAGAAAAACAGGGGAACGGGATTTACAGTGTCCTGGCCGGGGTACAAATTGAAGAGATCGGAACGCTGCCTGCTGAAGTCAGCGTGAAGGTCTTACCGGCCGGTAAGTACATTCATTTTACCCACGGCATGAAAGAGGGGGGATTCGACAAGGCCTTTGCAGAAATCGAGTCCTGGATAAAGGATAATCAGGCTAAAGTCAAGGATATCGGTCTGCAGTATTATGACAGCGAATTCGACCCGAACAACAAGGAAAGTATCCTGCATATTTTTATCCCTCTGGAAGGATAGAACCATCAACTCGACATCAGGCCGTTTTCGAAATCTCCCGGTATTTTTCGGCCACGAATATCATTTCCGGAGAATTATCCGCCAGCGGCGATCGATCGAAATTCCCGTAAAGCTCAACGACCCGGAAACCGCACAGCTCCAGCAAATGTTCTATTTCGTACCTGAAAAAATAACGGTAAGGAAAAGAATGCACGATACGTTCGGTTTTTCCGTTCAGGTCGGTCAGATAATAGATTAATTCGACGTCGTTGTATTGCTCCGTCCGGTGAAAACCGGCGATACGCCCGGTTTGCTTCAGGCGTCTGCCGTCCGGCAGCGAACATTCGGGCAGTGCTTCGACCTCTTCCATATTTTTGAGATTACTTATAACATTGAAATCTACATTCACGACATCGAATGCCAGTTTTGATTTCATTACCAGGTGTCGGTTTATTGTGTTGAAGCAATTCATTTGCTCCTTTACACTGATCATGTGCTGAAAGCCGTGGCAGGGAATTATCGCCAGGCGAAATAGGTCATTGAGCTTAAACTCCGCCATATCCGCCGGATGAAGCTGTATTTTTTCCTGCACTTGTGCAGACAGTGATTTCAACTTCTGACGGCATCTTGAAAGCATGTGTTCCGAAATATCCACTCCCGTTATAGTATGACCCGATGCGGCGATCGGAATCAGGATTCTCCCGGTTCCGCAGCCCAGTTCCAGCACTTTTCCCAAAGAATCATCGGCCAGCCGCAGGTAAAAACCTCGATCGGGTCGATTAACGTAAGATGGGGCCAAATCGAAAGCCTCCGCCACGATTGAACTGTCGGTATATTTTGAATCAGGTATCACGGGTCAACCCTTCCAAAGAATTTTCCTAAAATCGCCTGTTTTTTTCCCGGTTACAAGCGGTATAAGGCCGGATATCTCATAAATGTAAATTTACAGCTGGCCTCAGAACAAATTTATTTGGCTTACGTATTTCAACTTAGCTGGCAAACTAATAACTCGGGAACCTTAAATGCTAAGGTTAAAACTGGTTCTTCGCGGGTTGCTTTTGAAAAAATAGTCTGGGACCTATGGGTCAAGGAGATAACAATGGCTGATATGGCTAAAGAAAAGAGTGCCAATGGGATGGCGGTCGGCGTTTCTGTCGGGCTGGCCGTCGGAGCGGTATTCGGAGTTCTCGTTGGAGTAATGACCGGCGATATCGCCGTTTGGCTCGCAGTCGGAATCGGCTGCGGAATGGCTGCAGGGGCCGGAATCGGCACCGCTATGGATAAGGGCAAAACCAGATAAACAGGAAAATCAAATATTGAAAGACCGATGTTTAAAAAAACACCGGTCCTTTGTTCTTGGTCGATTGAGTTCGTGTTCAATCAGCCATCCGCGAAATCCTATATAAGCTCCGCTGAATTCTCAAGCTCTTGAATCTTCTAAATTCGGGCAACGAAGCTCTTTAAAATCTCCGTCTTGATTTCGTAAACAAGGGTAAGACGTGAAAACCTTAAACGGTATCGTAAGTAGAGAGAAATTGAGGCGGATTGGAAATGGAAATGACCGGCAAAATTGAACAACTAAGCCCCCGCAAAACCGCGGGAATTGCAGGAATCGGCTATCTTATTATTATTGTCACAGGAATATTCGCGGAATTTTTCGTCCGCTCGAAATTAATCGTCCCCGGAGACGCCGCGGCGACAGCTGCAAATATTATGGGTTCGGAATCGATTTTTAGAATCGGAATCGCCGGAGAAATAGTCATGCTGATATTCGATGTCATCGTGGCCGTTGCACTATATCTCTTGTTGAAGCCGGTCAGCAAGGGATTGGCTCTTCTCGCGACTTCTTTCAGATTGGTCCATTCCGCGGTCAGCGGAATCAACCTCCTCAACCAGGTAATTGTTCTTTTGATACTGGGCGGAACCGGGTATGCCGCGGCCTTCAATCCGGAGCAGATAAGCAATCAGACGATGCTTTTTCTGAATGCTCATAATTACGGCTATATCATCGGACTGATATTTTTCGGAATTCATTGCCTTATCCTGGGTTACCTCGTGTACAGGTCGGAATTTATTCCGGCGATTTTTGGTATTTTCCTGATGGTTGCATCGCTGGGTTATTTGACCGATGGTTTCGCGAATATTCTTATGAGTAACTACAACGACTATAAGTCGCTCTTCATGGCGATTGTGGCAGGTCCGGCAATAATAGCCGAATTATCGTTTTGTCTCTGGTTGCTGATTAAAGGGGTCAGGGTCCGGAAATCACTTCCCGAACCATTGCCTGCATAGGTCAATAATATCCTGAATCGTACTGCCGATGGCACGTAACGCCGGCTCCTGCAGAGGCAGGTTTCCGATAAACGCTTCTTTCCATAGCGCAAGGGACGGCTTTATTACAACACCATATTCATCCCGGCGATCCAGCCGGTGGTCCAGGCATTCTGAAAATTGAAGCCGCCGGTAATTCCGTCGATATCGAGAATTTCCCCTGCGAAATACAGACCGGGATTTACTTTGCTCTGCATCGTTCTAAAATCCACTTCCCTGAGATTCACCCCGCCGGAGGTCACGAATTCATCCTTGAATTCCCCTTTGCCAGCTATTTCATAACGGCCGCACGACAGCTCTTCAATCAAAGCAGTCATGTGATTCCCGGTCATATTCCCCCACAGCGTACCATGCAAGATTCCTATATGTTGAATTAGCCGCTCCCAAAATTTCCTCGGGAGCGCAAAGGGATTGGCATTAATGATCTGCTTTCCATGATTGGCATTCCTGAATTCGTGCAGCTTGTCGTGCAACTGCTCCCGGTTATATCCCGGAAGCAAATCGATCAGCAACTCCCCGCGATATTTATTCTCGTGCAGGATTCTCGCTCCCCATGATGATAGCCGGAGCACGGCTGGTCCGCTCAATCCCCAGTGCGTAATCAATAAATCGCCGGCCTGTTCGATTTTTTTTCTCTCCCCGTCAGCCAGGGTCAGCTTGACGTTTCCGATGCTGATACCGGCAAGGCCGTCGAGCCTGGCATCGTTCACCCTGAAAGTAAACAGCGATGGCACGCATGGTACGATGCTATGTCCCAGCGATTCGGCGATGCGATAACCATCCCGGGCGCTTCCGGTCGCAATGAGGATTCGATCAAATCGCTCCGGTGTCCCCTTTTGAAATTCGATTTCGAATGAAGTCTTCGCTTTGTTTCGGGATAAAGCGGCAATATTCCTTGCTCCTGCCTCCAGTCTTAATTCCACTCCCAGTTCGGCAGCCGTTTCAAGCAGGCAGTCTGCGATCGTTTGCGACCTGTCGGTTATCGGGAACATACGGCCGTCCTCCTCCGCCTTCAAACGAACCCCATGCCGTTCAAACCAGGCAATTGTATCCCGTGGCTGGAATTTGTTGAACGGACCGAGCAATTCCCTGTTTCCGCGCGGATAATTCTTTACCAGATCCGCCGAGTCGAAACAGCGATGCGTCACATTACAGCGCCCTCCGCCTGAAATAAGGACTTTGGCCAGCGGCCTCCGGGTGGCTTCAAGGACCACGATTTCGGCCGCTGAATTATGCGTGGCCGCCGATATGGCGCCGAAAATCCCCGCGGCGCCTCCTCCGATTATGGCTACCCGCAAGTCTGAATCCCGGTATTCGAATTTTCTTTCATACCCCGAAATATGGCGGCCGCAAATCCTATTGCCAATGAGATTATGAACAAACTGCAAAAATAAGGCGTTCTTTTTCTCTGTTGCCTTAAACATGAAAATCTCCTTACCATATTCCTGCACCTTGGCCGGATTTCGGATCTTCACCGTGTAAGGGGTAAAATGCCGATCCTTGCGACTGAAATTGGATGCTAATTTATAAGGGGGAACCTATGTTGATCGATCAGGAAACACGGGTAGCTTTTAACAAGACCGAATGTAAAAATGAAATCAAAGAGCTGCAGCTGAAACTGGCCGTGCTGCAGCGGGAATGCCGCCAGAAAGGCATTCCGATTGCAGTCCTCATCGCCGGTCCCAGCGCTTCCGGCAAAGGTAAAATCCTCAGCAGTATGCTCCGCGAACTCGACCCTCGCGGATTCCGTCTGCTCACGGTCGCCAGTCCCCCCACCGATGATTTTCGCTACCCTTATTTATGGCGGTTTTGGAACAATCATCCTCCGAACGGCATGATTGGGATTTTCGTCGATAACTGGTATCACGCGCTCTTTCGCCGAATCAAAGGATTCAAATCTAATGAAGACCGCGATGACTGGTGTCACCGCATAAATATCCTGGAACGCCAGCTGACAGATTCCGGATGCCGAATTATCAAGTTCTATTTGCACGTATCCAAACAAGAACAAAAAAAGAGGCTGGAAAAGCTCGATGCGAACAAAAACACCTCATGGCAGGTGACCGCGGCGGATTGGAAAATGTCGAAAAATTATGAAAATTACCTGGAAGCCGCGGAGGAAGTTCTTAAACAAACCAATAAGGACTACGCCCCGTGGACCATCCTCCCGGTCGACGATGAACAATATGCTTCTCTTGTTATGCTGAAGATCCTGGTTGAGGTTCTCGAAAAGACCTCTGCCGATGGTGTCCCCTCGGTAAACGGTGAGGCCGCCCGCGTTGAGATCAAATCCTCCTCAATTATTCCTCGGCTCGAAGATTCCGACCTGTCGCTTTCGCTGGACCGGGATTCCTACGAAAAAGAACTGGACCGTCTTCAAAAACGCCTGGAGAAACTGCACAATAAAGTGTACCGCAAGAAAGCCCCGGTGGTTATTGCATACGAAGGCTGGGATGCCGCCGGAAAAGGGGGGAATATCAAAAGACTGGCGCGGAGTCTCGACCCGCGGGGTTACGAAGTGCTTCCGATCAGCGCTCCCACCGACGAAGAAAAGAGCCATCACTATTTGTGGCGATTCTGGAAACGGATCCCCCGCACCGGGCATATCGCCATTTTCGACCGCACCTGGTACGGAAGAGTCCTGGTCGAAAAAGTCGAGGGATTCTGTACACCGGAAGAATACGAGCGGGCCTTTATCGAAATCCCCGAAATGGAATACGAATGGACCCGGTCCGGCGTCATTCTTCTAAAATTCTGGATTCATATCGGTAAAGAAGAACAGCTCAGACGATTCAAAGAACGCGAGAAAACACCGTACAAACAATGGAAAATCACCGATGAGGACTGGCGTAACCGCGAAAAGTGGGATAAGTATGTCGAGGCAGTAAACGTCATGTTTCAACGCACCCACAGTGATTGGGCCCCTTGGACGATCATTGAATCGAATTCCAAGCTTTATGCCAGAATAAAAGTTCTGAAAACAGTGGTGGAAACGCTCGAAGCGCAATTATAGCATGCAATCTTAACGCCATTCATCGCGCTCCATGAATGGCCGAGGTATTATTATTCGAAATGCAATCGGCACTGACTTGCTTTTGCATCAAGGTAATTTCTTCAACAGCTTGAAAGCATGCATCCATTCATTATTTCGGAATCCCGGTATGCACCATAGGACGGCCAGCGGTTCGATTGCCCGCGCCGCTTCCGCTTCGCCCATGTCCGCGGTTTCCCAGCCGAACCTGTCGAGTATTTCCGTTACCCTCTTTTTGGCACCGGCATTATTCCCGCAAATGAACATGGTCGGATTACCACCTTTCAATGCCGGATTCACCATCAGGGCCGCGCCGACACAGCTGAATGCTTTGACAAAATGCGCGTCAGGCGCAAGACTTTGCAGTTTTTCCATTAGCGATTCGTTCGGCGAGGTAAAATACTGAAGGACACCCTTCACCGGGCCCGTCTCAGCGATCGGATTGGTGGTATCTATCACGGTTTTGCTTTCCAGATTACCGAGACCGGCCGACTTCAAAGCTGCTTCGGCGGCGATTCCTTTCACCGCCAGGACAATTATTTCACCAAATTTTGCCGTCTCTTCGAAATTTCCGATTTTGGCTTTGCCCGAAGTCGCTTCCTTCAATTTGGTATGCTTATCCTTGCTATTCGTACCTATCATTACTTCGTGACCATATTTGGTAAAACCGTTGGCCAGGCTTTGTCCGACCATCCCGGATCCGATTATTCCTATTTTGGCGCTCAAAGAAACCTCCTGTGGAAAATGATTAATTCCTAAAACCGGGAAATGCTGATTAGGTTCCGAAACTACTCGACTTAAAATCCCGGGCAAAGCTCGGCGTGACGATCCTGTAATGATTCCGGATCAGTTAATATCTCATGATGAGAAATCCATTTAAGAAATCGACAAGCAATCCCATTTTCATTGACTTTTGTAAATAATTGTGTTATATACGCCTAACGAAACTGCTGGAGGACGAGGTTCCGACGACTTGTCGGCCGAACTGATGGTACAGGGTTCCTGTAGTTCAGACCGTCGAATACAATTAAACTCCCAGCTAACCTTCCAAATCAAAATTCCAAGATGCCGCGTCTTTGCTGATGAGCGGTATCGTGCGGCATGTAATAACCCGTTAGGAAACGATAGGAAGAAGCATTCCTCCCTTTTTTCAAATGTGAAAGTATTCACAAGATTTGGCGAGTCTTTGTATTCACAAAAACGGTCTTATCGGTTTTGTCGATTATCTCAACGGAATTGTATCCCCAGGCGCACCATACGACGTGTCCATGTGATGCCGTGGGCTACCCCGATTCGCCGAATCGGCATCACCCGCGTGGAATATCGCGGCCCGGAAAGTGATGCCCCGAACGGCCGGGATCGGCGGCGGAACTGACGTTCCGGCGCCAGATTCCTGTCCGCGGTATTTGGGTTGGCCATCCGGTTTGCTTTTCCGGATGGGATATGTCTATCCGGCGCGCCTGGTTTAAAAGTCCTCCGATGAAAAAAACGCCATAAGGAGGAGTTGCATGGAGAAATGGGAAGGCTGGCTTAAGATAAGGTATGAATCGGAGCTGGACCAGGATTTCGCCGGCGAAATCGCTTCGGTTCCCGGCGCCGACAAGCTGTTCACCTGTATTCAATGCGGAACCTGCAGCGGTATGTGTCCGCTCAGTCCGTTCATGGACTATACCCCCCGTCAGATAATCGCCATGATCCGGGCCGGGTTCAAGGGGGAGGTGCTCAGCAGCTACACCACCTGGCTCTGCGCATCCTGCTACTCCTGCACCGTGGAGTGCCCCAAGGATATCAAACTGACCGATATCATGTACGCCGCCAAGCGCCTGGCCATCCGGGAGGGAGCCTATCCGAAACGATTTCCCATCCCGGTTCTTGCTAACGAATTCTTCAAATCGGTTGAGGATACCGGACGCAGCAACGAAGGAAGAGTTCTCATCAAGCTGTACTTGAAAACCAAACCCCTGAATATGCTCAAACAGGCGACTCTTGGTCTGAAACTGATGCTGCGCGGGCGGTTCAGCCTCAAGAAAGAACAGGTGCAAGGCCGCGATGGATTACACCGCATGATGAAATTTCTGGAAAAGGAACATATGGTTAAGACCAAAGCCAATTCGATTGCGCAAAAGGAGGCGGCGGTATGAGCTATATCTATTACCCCGGTTGCTCCTTGAAAGGAACCGGCCGAGCCTACGAGGAATCGCTTCTGGCCGTATTCAAAGCGCTCGAGCTTGAACTCGAGGAACTCCATGACTGGAACTGCTGCGGAGCAACCTCGTATATGTCGGTCAGCGAATTGAAAGCGTTCGCACTTTGTGCCCGCAATTTCGCCCTGGCTGAAAAGCAGGCGAAAAAGTCCGGAACGACCGACCTGGTCGTGCCGTGCGCCGCCTGTTATCTCGGGCTGAACAAAGCCAAAAAGTACCTCGACCAGTATCCGGACATTAGAACTAAAGTCGATCAAGCCCTTGCCACGGCCAATCTGTCATACAATGATAATATTCGCATCCGCCATCCCCTGGATGTCCTGGTGAACGATATTAAGAGGGAAGATATCACAGCCAAAGTCAAACGGCCGCTTAACGGCTTAAACGTGGCCTGTTATTACGGATGCCAGATAGTCCGGCCCTACGCCGAATTTGACGACCAGGAAAACCCCCAATCAATGAATGTCCTGGTGCGTGCCCTCGGCGCCGCGACCGTGGACTGGCCGCTAAAGACACGCTGTTGCGGAGGATCTCTCACCGGCACGGTGCAATCGGTCGGGCAGCAGCTCAGCTATTTCCTCTTGAGGGAGGCTATCAGGCGCGGAGCCGATGTCATCGTGACCGCCTGCCCGCTCTGTCAATTCAATCTGGAATGTTACCAGAACGAAATGTCCGGTCGCTTCGATGCCCCGGTGCATATCCCGGTTTTGTACTTCACGCAGTTAATGGGGATTGCACTGGGCATCGGCGACCGGGAACTGGCCCTGCAGCGGTTGTTCGTTCCATTCAAACCCAAAGCCATAATGCGGCAGGTTGCGGGAGGTGCCAATGTCGGTAATTAATGCCAAATCCAACGGGACTCCCAAAGTCGGAGTCTATGTCTGCCATTGCGGAATCAATATTGCCGGCAAAGTGGATGTCCAGGCGACGGTCGAATTCGCGAAAACCCTCCCCAATGTCACCGTTGCAACGGAATACAAATTCATGTGTTCCGATCCGGGGCAGGAACTTATCCAGAAAGATATCAAGAACGGCCTGGTCGATCGGGTCGTGGTTGCTTCCTGTTCACCCCTGATGCACGAACCGACCTTCCGCCGCGCCATGTCCGATGCCGGAGCCAACCCGTTCCTGTTCCAGATGGCCAACATCCGCGAACATGTCAGCTGGGTGACTCTGGATAAAGCGGCCGCGACCGATAAAGCCAAGGCCCTGATCGCAGCAGCGGTAAAACGAATTGTCCTGCATCGCCCGCTCGAGAAGACCAAAGTCCCGGTTAAACCCGACGTCCTCATCGTTGGCGGAGGTATTGCGGGAATTCATGCCGCGCTGACCCTTGCCAATGCCGGGCGCAAAGTCTATCTGGTCGAGAAAGAACCGACCATCGGCGGTCACATGGCGAAATTCGACAAGACCTTCCCGACCCTCGACTGCTCGGCCTGCATTCTCACTCCGAAAATGTCGGCGGTCAGAACTAATCCCAATATCACCCTCTGGACCTATTCCGAAGTCTCTCAAGTGGAAGGATTCGTCGGTAACTTTAAGGTAAAGGTGACGCGAAAACCGCGCTATGTCAAAGAAGAACTCTGTGTCGGCTGCTACGAATGCGTCGAGGCCTGCGTTTTCAAGAAAGGGATTGTCAAAGACGAATTCAATGTCGGCCTCAGCCGCCGTCGCCCGATTTATATTCCGTTCCCGCAGGCGACGCCCTTAGTGGCGGTAATCGATCCCGAAAGCTGCGTCCAGATAAAGCGCAACAAGTGCAAAAAGCCCTGTGTCGATGCCTGCGAGCGGGATGCCATCGATTTCAATCAAAAAGAGGAGATTAAAGAAATCGAAGTCGGAGCTATTATCCTGGCGACCGGATTCAAAACCTTCGATGCCTCCCGCATTTCACGCTATGGATACGGCAAGTACCCCAACGTCTACACGAGTCTTGAAATCGAACGAATGGTGAACGCGGCCGGTCCGACCGGGGGCGAGGTGCATCTGGCCAACGGCGAAAAGCCGAAAGCGGTCGGTATCGTGCATTGTGTAGGAAGCCGCGATTCCAAAACCAATGCCTACTGCTCGCGGGTTTGCTGTATGTACTCCCTGAAACTGGCCCACCTGATTAAAGAACGGACCGGCGCCGAAGTCTACAACTTCTATATCGACATGCGTACCCCCGGAAAAGGATACGAGGAGTTTTATGATAAACTCCTGAAAGAGAATGTCCATTTCATCCGCGGACGAGTCGCCGAAATTTCCGACTGGAGTACCATCATGGACGAAGAGGGCAAGCTTGTCATCCGGGTTGAAGATACTTTGATCGGTGCGGTCCGCCGTATCCCGGTCGATATGGTAGTACTGTCGGTCGGTCTGGAACCGCATGCCGATGCCGACTCTGTCCGCCGCATGTTCAATATCAGCTGCAGTCATGAAGGCTGGTTCCTCGAACGGCATCCCAAGCTTGCCCCGGTCTCGACCTTCACCGACGGCGTTTTCCTCGCCGGAGCCTGCCAGGGGCCGAAAGATATTCCCGACAGCGTCGCTCAGGCCGGAGCCGCCGCCGCCGAGGCGCTGGTTTTGGTCGATAAAGGCTTTGTCGAACTGGAACCGAATACCGCCTATGTCCAGGAGGAATTTTGTTCCGGCTGCAAGACCTGCGTGGGGCTCTGTCCGTACAGTGCGATTACGTTCGACGACCGGAAAAATATCTCTTCGGTCAACGGCGCCATGTGCAAAGGCTGCGGAACCTGTGTCGCGGCCTGTCCGTCTGGCGCCTTGCAGCAAAACCTCTTTACCGATGAACAAATATTACAAGAAATAGAGGGAGTAATCAGCTATGTCTGATAATCTGGAAAAACAATTCGAACCGAGGATTGTCGCCTTCTTCTGTAACTGGTGTACTTACACCGCCGCCGATCTCGCCGGGACTGCCCGCATGACTTATAAACCAAATGTCAGGGTTATCAGAATCATGTGCTCCGGGCGCCTCGATCCTCAGTTTATCCTCAAGGCTTTCCGCGAGGGAGCCGACGGTGTCTTGATCGGAGGCTGCCATCCCGGTGACTGCCATTACCAGGAGGGGAATTACAAAGCCCTGCGCCGTTTTACCCTGCTCAAACGATTCCTGAAATCGATGGGCATCGAACCGGAACGTATTCGCTTGGAATGGATCGCGGCCTCGGAAGGGGATAAGGTGCAGAAAGTCATCAATGAAATGACCGAACAGGTCCGCAAACTCGGCCCCCTCAATCTCGAACCGGTTTCATTGATCCATGCAGAACCCGCCCGCAGCAATCATAATACTCAGCCGGTTATGGCCAAAGGGGGTGCCTCATGAGCAAACCCAAAGTCGCTTTCTACTGGTGTGCCTCGTGCGGCGGCTGTGAAGAAGCGGTGGTCGATCTCGGTCCCGACATTCTGAAAGTAGTCGAGGCGGTCGATATCGCTTTCTGGCCGGTGGCGCTCGATTTCAAACGGAGCGACGTCGAGAATATGCCGGACCATTCCCTGGCGGTCAGTTTCATCAACGGTGCCGTCCGCAGTTCCGAGCAGTACGAGATGGTGGAACTGCTTCGGAAAAAATCAGGCCTGGTGGTGGCATTCGGAAGCTGCGCCCATACCGGAGGCATTCCCGGGCTGGCCAACCTGTTCGACCGCAAAGCCATGTTTGACGAAGCCTATTTCAATTTACCCAGTGTCACGAACGACGAAAAGACGGTGCCGCAGCTCGAATACGACGCACCCGAAGGAACCGTCACCCTGCCGGAACTCTGGAATACGGTCAAAACCCTCGATCAGGTAATCGATGTCGATTACTATCTTCCGGGCTGCCCTCCTCCGGTGAAGCTTATCGCCGATGCCGTCACCGCGATTGTCAAGGGAGAACATCCGCCGAAAGGCGCCATTCTAGCTCCCGATATTGCTCTGTGCGACGAATGCCCCCGCAAAGCGACCAAGCCGGAAAAGATGAACCAGAAGGCCTTCAAACGTCCGCATGAAATTATGATTGATTCCGAAAAGTGCCTGCTGGCTCAGGGGTTACTCTGCCTTGGCCCGGTTACCAGGAAGGGCTGCGGAGCCGCCTGTACAACCGCCAACATGCCCTGTACCGGATGCATGGGACCGACCGGCAACATCGTCGATTACGGCATGAAAGCCCTTTCGGCGATTGCATCGCTGGCCGATTCCAACGACGAAGAAGAAATCGAAAAAATCCTCGCAAAGGTGGTCGACCCGGTGGGGACCTTCTATCGCTACAGTCTCCCGGCCTCGCTATTGCACCGTTATTATCAACCTGCCCCGCAAGGAGGGAAATAGTCATGACTCAACATATTGTAGTCGATCCAATCACCCGCCTCGAAGGGCATGGCAAGATCGATATCATTCTGAACGATGACGGAGCCGTCGACCGTGCCTATTTCCAGGTTCCGGAATTGCGCGGGTTCGAACGCTTTGCCCAGGGACGGCCCGCCGAAGATATGCCGCAGATAACTCCGCGAATTTGCGGCGTCTGCCCGACCGCACATCACATGGCCGCCACCAAAGCGCTGGATGAATTGTACCATCTCGATCCTCCTCCTGCAGCGAAAAAAGTCCGTGAAATGATGTACGATATTTTTACGATTGAAGATCATGCCCTCCATTTCTATTTCCTGGCCGGACCCGACTTCGTCGTTGGTCCCAAAGCTCCGAAAGCCGAGCGGAATATTCTCGGAGTTCTCGGCAAAGTCGGTAAAGAGATCGGTCTGGAGGTAATCGGAGTCAGAAAACGGCTTCGCGACCTGATGACTTTGGTAATGGGAAAGACTATTCACCCCGTTTTCGGATTACCGGGAGGAATCTCCAAGCCGATCGCGAAAGAAAACCAGGCCAAATTCATCGCGGCCGCCGACCTCGCCGTGGAGTTCGGGAAGTTCTCGTTGAAATTGTTTCATGACGTGGTTCTGAAAAATCAGCAGTACGTAGATTTCATCGTCTCCGACGCGTACACCCATAAAACTTACTATATGGGGATGGTGGACGATAATAACAAAGTTAATTTCTACGACGGAAAACTGCGGGTCGTCGACCCCAATGGAAACGAATTCGCCCGTTTCTCCGGCAGGGAGTACCTGGCCCATATCGCGGAGCATGTCGAACCCTGGAGCTACATTAAGTTTCCGTACCTCAAAGCGGTCGGCTGGCGGGGATTCGAAGAAGGTAACGACAGTGGCGTCTTCGCCGTAGCTCCCCTTGCCCGCCTTAACGCTGCCGACGGCATGGCCACACCGCTGGCTCAGGAAGCGTACGAGGAGTACTTCAAGACCCTGGGTGGAAAACCGGTGCATTATACCCTGGCGACATCCTGGGCGCGACTGGTGGAACTGCTCTACGCCGCCGAACGGGTCAGGGAACTGGCCAACGATCCGGAAATCGTCAGTCCCGACGTCCGCATCCTTCCGAAAGAAAAACCGACCGAAGGAGTCGGCGTGGTGGAAGCTCCGCGCGGAACCTTGTTCCATCATTACCGGACAGACGATAAAGGGATAATTACCATGGCCAATCTGATCGTCGCTACGCAGAACAATGCCGCGCGGATCGCGATGTCGGTCGACAAGGCCGCCAAAGGCTTAATCAGCAAAGGCAAGGTCGATGACGGCATCCTGAACATGATCGAAATGGCTTTCCGAGCGTACGATCCCTGCCATGGCTGCGCCACCCATGCTCTGCCGGGCCAGATGCCTCTGGTCGTGCGAGTGTACGATTCGAACCATAATCTTCTGCAGGAGGTCTGCCGCGAAAAAGCATAAGACCGTTGTGGTCGGTTTAGGTAACGAGTTGTTCGGCGATGATGCCGTAGGACTCCTCGCCGTACACAAAGTCTCCGAAATGGCACAAGACAAAGCCGATTTTGTCGAAACCGGCCTGCACGGAGTGGCCCTGCTCGACCTGTTTATCGGTTACGATAAAGCGATTATTGTCGATGCGGTGAAGACCGGGCGGTTCCCTCCGGGGACGATTGTCGAAATTGACCCGGAGGAACTGGTCCCGGTTGGCAACCCTTCACCGCACTATACCGGTGTTCCCGAGCTGATTCAGCTTGCTTCCGAGCTTAATGTCGATTTTCCGAAAGAATTCCGGATTATCGCAATGGAGGTGGACAACATCAGCGAAATGAGCGGCGAATTGACCGATGCCGTATCGAAAGGCATGAATCGACTGGTAGCACGGGTCGTCAAATATCTGGATTGAATAGAAAGTACTGCCCTTGGAGATATTCCCCAATGCACGAACTAAGTATCGCCACCGAAATAATCGATATCGTCGAAAAGGAAGCGGCACGCTTGCACCTTAATCGGATCGGGGAAATCAGTCTTAAAATAGGCGCTCTGACCGGAGTCAATCCCGATGCCTTGCTGTTCGCTCTGGAAGCCTCGACCATCGGGACACCGCTGGAAAAAGCAAGAGTTAATATCGAAACGGTTCCCATTCGCGGATCATGCCGTTCCTGCGGAAGAGAATTTGTATTGGATGAATACGTTTTTATCTGCTCGCATTGCGGATCCGGCGATTTGCACGTAACGAGTGGCGAAGAACTGGATATTGTATCTATATCCGAACGGCAGCCCCGGAATTCTCCTCAATGATATAAATATCCGGGTATAATGGATACAAAAAAAACCCGGCAGTGCGCCGGGGTTTTTATTGATAATGCCGTATTCCCGGGGGTTATTCCTCCAGCGAGATAATTGGACTCAAAAAAATATAAGTATGTTCAATAGCGGCTAAATGAAGCTATTCCGGCTAATTTTCACCCCGAATTCAGTCTTTTATATTTTTGTTATAATTCTAAAAAACTAAACATAAGAGAGCGCCGGGAGATTATATTATCTTTTTCCCGGTTAGGGGAACATTTTGCTGTATCCAAAGGTAAAAGAAAGGACATAAACAGGTTTCTATGGATTCGACCACGCGCCCGATTGACTCTATCCCGTACTCCCTCCCCAGAAAAGGCCTGAATACAAAAAGTGGAATTTTAATGTTGAAACGATGGCATAACCTATTCCTGCTCGGCATCTTATATATAATCCTCACTCTTCCGGGATGTTCCGGTAGCTCGGGGGAATCCGGCAATGGACGGGAACGGCTTATTCCGGCGGTCGAAGCGGTTCAGGCCAGTTATGGCTCGCTTCCTCTGACCGAGCGCCTTAGCGGCGTGGTCAAAGCAAAAAACCAGGTGGAAATATATTCTGAAATAGCCGCCCTGGTCCGGTCTGTCCATGTCCAGAACGGAGATGAAGTCGAAAAAGGCGACCCTTTGGTTAGTCTCCGCGATAATGAATTCCAGGAACGCCTAAAACAGGCCCGTGCCGCTTACCAAATCGCAGTGGCTCAGGCCCGTCAGGCCGAAGCCAAATCAAGTGAAATTCAGGCTGAACTGAAAAGAACCCGGGCCCTGGCAGAAAAGGGATTGTCCAGCGACGCCGAACTCGAAAGGGCCGAAACTCAGGCTATTTCCGCCGAAGCCGACCTGGAACTGGCCAAAGCCCGCGTAAATCAGGCGCTGGCCACTGTTGGAGAACGGGAAGAAGCGGTAACTCAAACCGTTATTTCCGCTCCGGTATCAGGATCGGTGGGGAACCGCAATGCCGAAGTCGGTATGATGGTTAGCCCGGGCACCCGACTCTTCACCTTGGGGAAGCTCGACAGCGTCCGGGTGGAAGTGGAACTGACCGACCGTATGCTCAACTATTTGGAATCCGGCCAGAGAACCGAAATCCAGGCGACCAATATCCCTTCGGGAACGATGACAGCAAAACTGTCGCGGATTTCTCCTTTTCTGCATCCGGTTACTCATAGTACCGAGGCAGAAATCGATCTGGCCAATCCCAACCATTATCTCAAATCGGGAATGTTCGTGGCGGTCGATATTTACTACGGAGAAAGCGAACGGGCGACATTGGTCCCGCTCAGCGCTCTTTACGAAAATCCTCTTACCGGAGCTACCGGAGTCTATGTCTGCCGCGATTCTCTCAATAAAATTTCTATCGAACCGCAGGAGTTCAGTGGGAAACAGAGCCTGACTGAACCGCTTCCTTTCGAATTCGTCCCGGTCGAAATAATTGCCAAGGGACGCATGAGTGCCGGAATCCGGGGCATCGAACCGGACAGCTGGGTGGTGACTATCGGCCAGGACCTTCTGAATGGAGAAACCAAAACTGCGAAGGTCCGTCCCGTGGAATGGTCATGGGTGGAGCATCTTCAGAATCTCCAGCGTGAAGATCTGCTCGAGGCAGTCATACAAAAACAACAGGCGGGCGGAAAGGATACCGTCTTGCCCGGAATATAATAAATCTGGCTGATATGGCATAATTATGAGTATCACCAAAGTCGCCGTTAATCGACCCATTGCCACCACCATGGTGTTCCTGATCATCATCGTTCTGGGGGTTATGGGATTCCGCTTCCTTCCCGTCGATCTGCTCCCTCCGATAGAATATCCCATGCTTTCGATTTCTACCAATTATCCGAATGTCGGGCCGGAAGAGATCGAAACCATCATCACCGATAAGGTCGAAAACGCTATCGCCAGCGTTCCCAATATCGAAGAGGTCCGTTCGAATTCAGAAGAAGGGCACAGCCGCATAACATTGGAATTTACACAGGGCACGAATATCGATGCGGCGGCCAATGATGTCAGGGCGGCCCTCGATCGTATTCGTGATGATTTCCCTCCGGAAGTGGAACCCCCGCGGCTTTGGAAATTCGATCCCGATAATTTCCCGGTGGTGATACTCGGCGCCCAGTCCGACCGCAGCATGGACGAGATGACGCAGATCCTGGAACGGGAAATATCACAGCGTTTCGAACAAATTCCCGGTGTAGGCTCCGTCGACGTCTGGGGCGGAATCTACCGAGAAATCCAGGTTCGTCTTAAAAGGGACCGTCTTGCCTCAAGCAGACTCTCCGCATCCGATGTCCAGGCGGCGCTTCAAAGAGAAAATATCACTCTTCCCGGTGGCGATATGCGCGAAGGGATCAGCGATATGTATGTCCGCACCCGGGGCGAATTCGAATCGCTGGAACAAATCGCCTCGACCATTATCACCGTGGTCGACGGCAAGACCATTCGCGTCGGAGATGTGGCCGAAGTGGTCGACGGTTTCGAGGACGTTGACAGATTGGTCCAAATCGACGGGCGTCCGATGGTCCGTTTGGGAGTCCGCAAGCAATCCGGAGCCAATACCGTTGCCGTTGCCGAGGCGGCCCGGGCAGTGGTGGATCATATCAATCATGAACGCAAAGATATCAAGCTGACCATGATTATCGATCAGAGCGATTTCATCCAGAACTCCATCGATAATGTCAAGCAATCGACTATCTGGGGAGGACTGCTGGCCATATTTGTCCTGTATATCTTCCTCCGGAACGGTTCCACCACCTTTATCATCGCTCTTTCGATACCGATTTCCATCGTCGCCACTTTCGGCGTCCTCTATTTCAACGGGATTACCCTCAATCAAATGAGTTTCGGCGGTCTGGCGCTGGGCATAGGGATGATAGTCGACAATTCCATTGTCGTCCTTGAAAATATCGTTCGGCTTCGCGAAAGAGGACAATCGCTGATGGAAAGCTCATTGACCGGGACGCGTCAGGTTACCGGGGCCATCATTGCCTCGACTCTAACCACATCGGTAATATTCCTTCCGGTAATATTCATGCAAACCATTTCCGGAATGCTGTTCAGGGAATTGGCCTTGGTGGTGGTTTTTGCTCTGTTGTGTTCGCTGTTCACGGCTTTGAGCCTGGTACCAATGCTTGGCAGCCGTTACCTGACCATTAAATCAGCGGATGAAGATATTGCCAGAAAGAGATCCCGTTTCACACGATTGACCGTGTTTATGGAAGAAAAATACGGCCTCGTTATCGATAAGGCCATTCATCATAAAAATATGGTTTTTACCGTAGCCGGAACCGTCCTGGTAATAACTCTGTTCCTCTGGCAATTACTTCCCGTGGAGCTGGCACCCCAGACCGACGCCGATGAAATCGGCATCGATCTCGAAATGGCCCAGGGGACCAATATCGCAGTGGTGAATAATTATTTGTACGAAATGGAGGAGATTGTCCGCGAGGTCATTCCGATGGATCAGGTCGAGCATATCTCGCTTGAAATACGCTCCGGCGATGCCGAGGTCGAAATCGCCCTGAAAAGCGCCGATGTCCGGACCATTAACAGCTTCGAGCTGGCCGACAAGATTCGCCGCCATGTCGCCGGGCGGGTCCCCGGTACCAATGTCAGAGTCAGTGCTCAGTCCGGATTGTGGATGCTGCGACGGCTGTTCGGTTCCGGCGGGGCCGAGGCGGTTCAGGTGGAACTGCGAGGGTACGACCTGGCTATGGCCGACCGGCTGGCCCAGGATGTTCAGCACATTATGGAAGGAATACCCGCCATCGCCGATGTCCGTCTTAGCCGCCGTGAAGGACGCCCGGAACAAAACCTGATAGTCGACCGTGAAAAAATCGCCGATGTCGGACTTACCGTCAACCAGATTGCCCAGGTGATTCAAACTAATGTCGGAGGGGGAAGAGCCGGAGTCTTCCGCGAAAAAGGAGAAGAATATCCCATCATGGTCCGGCTTCAAGCCGAAGACCGCCTCAGCACCAACGATCTCAGTAACATCTCGGTCCGCACCGCCGGGGGACAGATAATGCCGGTTTCAGCCGTCGTGTCGAGTGAACGTCGGCGCAGTCCCACTGAAATTCAGCGGGTCGACGGCCAGCGGGTGACATATATAACCGCTAATCTCGAAAGCGGAGCCGCGCTCGGCGATGTTATCGGAGAACTTCAGGATAAGCTGTACAATTATCCCCTCCCCGAAGGATTCTCACTGATCTTCGGCGGCGAGTACGAAGAACAGCAAAAAGCCCAGGGTGATTTCTTCCTCTCGGTAATCATGGCCCTGGTTCTTATCTACATGGTGATGGCGGCCCAGTTCGAGCGTTTCCTCGATCCCCTGATTGTAATGTTAGCGGTCCCGATGGCCGTGGTAGGAGTGGTCCCGACTCTGCTTATTACCGGGACTTCTTTGAATATACAAAGCCTGATGGGTATCATCATGCTGATCGGCATCGTGGTGAACAACGCTATCGTTCTGGTTGACTACATTAATCTCCTCCGGCGGGAACAGAACATGGAAATTAGAGAGGCTGTGGTAGAATCCGGTAAACGCCGTCTCCGCCCGATTCTCATGACTACCGGAACTACCGTCCTCGGAATGCTCCCCCTGGCGTTCGGCGCCGGAGCCGGTGGCGAAATCCAGGCCGCTCTGGCCCGCTCCGTAATCGGAGGACTTTCGGTTGCGACCCTGATTACACTCGTACTCATCCCCGTCGCCTACATCAGTTTTTATAATTTCAAGAGCCGGCTGGGGAAACGCACCGTAACTGCCGCCTGATCTTCCCGAATCTATTCGTTATGGTCGCATTCACTTGAATTCTTGATGTTTTTTCCTTATTCTCTTCCGGAGAAAATCAGCAAAGGACATCTATGCAGAAATACGATATCATTGAAAATTACCGCGACGACGACAACCTGCGCCGAATGTTCTTAGATTTCGTCCCCAAAGTCTTCGGAGGACTCGATTTCGAGCCGTGGTACAATAAAGGCTTCTGGTTCGATCAGTACATCCCCTTTTCGATTATACAGAACAATCGAATCGTATCGAATGTATCTGTTACGGTAATGAATATCCTGCTCGACGGCAAAGAAATCGACGGCATCCAATTCGCGACCGTCGGGACTCTTCCCGAATATCGCATGCGGGGATTGTCGCGGTACCTTATGGATTATGTTTTGAATAAGTACAATAAAGAAACTCGTTTCTTCTTTCTGTTCGCCAACGAAGACGTCATAGATTTCTATCCCCGGTTCGGTTTTAAGAGGTATCGTGAGGTCGAATTCATCAGACATAAAGATATCCCGAAACCTGCCTTTGCCGCACGAAAGCTCGATATCAATTCCACGAAAGATTTCGAATTGATATGCGGGTTGCTCAAAGACCGACAAGATATTACCCGCATTTTCGGAGCCCGCAATTACGACTTCGTGACCGTTTGGCATTATCTGAATATCTTCCCCAATCGCCTGTATTATCTCGAAGACGACGATATCCTGATCGTCGCAAGTGAAAAACAGGGCATACTGCATCTCTGGGATATTGTCTTTCGAAAGTCGTTCCATTTGCAATCGGCAATTTCAAAAGTGATGGGAAAAGAACCAATTACGGCCATTCACTTTCATTTCCCTCCCGACCGGTTGCCGTTTACGTACGATTCTGTCGTCGCAGTCCCCGACGACTCACCTCTCTTCGTCCGTGGAGATTTCCCAGTTGCCGGGCAATTACTGAAATTCCCCTTAACGGCCCAGACCTGACCGGAGTTTCCTTTAATGCCTGGCCGGCAGGCTTTTTTTTCGAAACTTTACCGATACCACCGTATCTAATTAAGCTCCTGCACTTTCTGATGTAATGCGGCCGAGCTCGGAGAATCACAGGATTCCCCCGAACATTGTATACCGAAAAGGAGATTGAAGCTATGCCGAGATACCTGATTGAAGTCCCTCACGAGGAAGAAATCGTGGCCTGTGCCAAGGTCATAAAAGTTTTTCTTGAAACAGGATCGCACTTTTTAACCAATGCCGAATGGGGCTGCGAAGACGGCGAACACAAAGCCTGGATTATGGTCGACGCCGATAACCGTAATGATGCCCGCGCGGTGGTTCCCCATGCTTTTCGGTCAGAGGCAAAGGTCACCCAGTTGACCACTTTCACTCTCGACCAAATTGAAGATATTATCAGACGCCACGATAAATAGCGATTCGGATTCACCCGGATTAGAATTAACAGAACCGTAAATCATCCTGTCCGCTCCCTGAGAGCGGACTTTCTGGGAACGCCTTTCTTATAAACCCGCTCGTTAGCATTTCATGAGCTAGCCTATCCAATTCGCACGCAATAGCTTCCCGGTGGTCGCCCTCCTTAAGGCTGCCGGCACTATTGCCGATAATTAATATGGTGACCGGGACTTATTGAAATGGGAAAAAAGGACCGGACTTTCAATTTAACTCGTTTGCGAGGACCGACTTGACATCGTGACAGCTATGAAACTGAAAAACTCTATCAGAATATATGCCCTCAAAATCTGCCTTTCTTATGCCATTGTAGGCGGGATCTGGATTTTCTTCTCCGATCGATTCCTGGAATGGCTGGCTTCGGATGTCGAAACTCTGACTGCCATGCAGACCTACAAAGGGTGGTTCTATGTATTCATGTCGGCACTACTGGTTTACCTTGCGGCAACCTACTATTTCCGCGCTTTTATCGGAATACAGGATAAATTGAAAAACAGCCGTCAGGCCCTTTCGGAAAGCAGACGAACGCTCTACACTCTGATGGAAAACCTGCCGGGCATGGCATATCGATGCCGCAGCGACCGGAAATATACCATGGAATTCATCAGCCCCGGCTGCGAAACGCTCACCGGCTATAAACCCGAAGATTTAATAGATAACAAGGTCCTGTCATACGGCGATATGATTATTCCTGAAGACCGCAATCCCGTCTTCGCGAAAATTCAGGAGGGGATTAAGGCGCACAAACCGTTTCTCCTCGAATACCGCATTACTACCCGCTCAGGGCAGGTGAAATGGGTCTGGGAACAGGGGAGAGGTGTCTTCGACAGGGATGGCCGTCTCGAGGCGCTCGAAGGATATATCTTCGATATTACCGAAAGAAAAGAAATGGAAGTCCGCATGCGGGAATCGCAGCGGCTGCAGCACATCGGGCAGGCCGCATCCACCATCATTCATGACATGAAAAACCCCATGCAGGTCATCCTGGGTCATCTCGAACTGCTTAAAAGGAAAGGAATGCCCGATTATGATACCGGGCATTGCGGGACCATCGAACGGCAGATCCTCGGTCTGATGTCCATGAGCCGCGAATTGCTGGATTATGCCAGAGGAAATATGACCCTGAAGTTTGAAGAGGTGAACATCGCCGAACTTCTGGAACATATCATCGAAATCTACGGCCCCGTTTTTAATCCCCGGAATATAAACATGTCCTTTACGCAGCGTATTGAATCGGGAGCCTCACCGTTGATTGCCATCGATCGTGATAAAATTCAGAGAGTGCTGATGAACCTCGTCAGTAACGCCGGTGAAGCCATGCCGGACGGAGGGAAAATTCAACTCCGATCCTGGATCGATCAGGAATCGGTACGTATCGAAATTCAGGATAACGGCCCCGGAATCCCGGAACAGGTCCGCGAAAATCTCTTCGAACCGTTCGTCACTTACGGAAAAAGCAATGGTACCGGGCTGGGACTGGCCATCGCTCAAAAAATCATCGCAAACCACCGCGGAGACATTTCTTTCGATACCGATGAAAATTCCGGAACGACTTTTACGATTGTCCTGCCGAGATCAAAAACCGATAAGCTCGAGGCGGAGGCTTCAAGCAGCGCCGCATTCGATTTCGAAACCTGACCCCAATTTCGATCAGGCCTTTACCAGAGTCCGGTAGCGGTTGCGACGGTTTTCGAATAACCGATCTCCCAGTTCCTTCTGGCGCCAATCCTGATATGCCGAGAAATTCCCTTCGAACCAGCGCACCTTGCCGTTCCCTTCGAAGGCCAGAATATGCGTGCAGACCCGGTCCAGGAAAAAGCGGTCGTGACTGATTACCATGATACATCCCGAAAACTGCATGATCGCCTCTTCCAGCATTCGCAGGGTGTTGACATCGAGGTCGTTGGTCGGTTCGTCCATCAGGATGACATTACCGCCGCTCTTGAGCACTTTCGCCAAGTGACAGCGATTCCGCTCACCGCCCGACAACTCATTAGCCTTCTTCTGCTGCGAAGGCCCCTTGAATCCGAATAGAGCCAAATACTGCCGAATCGGTATCTTGCGGTTGCCGACAATCACTTCATCCGCCCCGCCGCCGATTTCCTCGATCAGGCTCTGATCCCCTTCCAGAGAATCCCGTTCCTGGTCGATATACGCCAGTTTTACCGATGACCCCCTGATCGCCTTCCCTTCAAGCGGCTTTAGATCGCCGATTATCAGCTTGAACAGCGTCGTCTTTCCCGTTCCGTTGGGACCGGCCAACCCTACCACCGCCCCGCGCGGAACCAGAAAAGTCAACTGCTCGAACAACCTTTGACTGTCATACCCCATGGCGATATCGTGAAATTCAATTACCTGGCTGCCAAGTTCCGGCCCGGGAGCGATCTGTATCGCCGCCATTCCTTCGCCCTTGCGGGCCGCCGTTTCTCTGGCCACCAGCTGTTCGTACTCTCTAATGCGCGAACGCGTTTGTTCGTTCCGTTCTCCGCGGCTCATCCGAATCCACGAAAGTTCCCGTTCCAGTGCCTTGCTCCGGGTGGTATCCTTCTTTTCATCGGAGGCCAGCTTGGCCAGCTTTTGCTCCAGCCAGGAAGAATAATTTCCTTCCCAGGGAATGCCGTGCCCCCCCTCGAGTTCCAGTATCCACTTGGTGACGTTGTCGAGGAAGTACCGATCATGCGTTACGATTATTACCGTTCCGGGGTACTCCCGCAGCTGCTCTTCCAGCCAGTTGATGGTTTCGGCATCGAGGTGGTTGGTCGGTTCGTCGAGTAAGAGCAGGTCCGGTTTTTCCAAAAGTATCTTGCACAACGCGACACGCCGACGCTCGCCGCCGGACAGGGTCCCGACCTTTCGATCGTCATCCGGAAGACAAAGCGCATCGCTGGCCATCTCCAGCTTGTGATCGAGATTCCAGGCGTCGAGGGCGTCGATTTTATCCTGAAGCACCCCCATCCGATCCATCGCCTTCTGCATTTCGTTATCATCCATCGGTTCGGCCATGCTTTCGGCGACTTTGTTGTATTCGTCAAGAAGAGCCTTGGTTTCTCCGAATGCCGATTCGATGGTTTCCCTGACCGTTATTTCCCGATCCAGCTCCGGCTCCTGTTCCACCATCCCGACCGTAAAGCCCGGCGTAATATCGGCCTCACCCTGGAATTCTGTGTCTCGCCCGGCCATAATGCGCAGAAGGGTGGACTTCCCCGCACCGTTTTCACCGACGATTCCGATTTTCGCCCCCGGATAGAAACCGAGGTTGATTTCTTTCAAAACCTGTTTCTGCCCGTAGAATTTGTTGAGGCGGTACATATGAAAAATATATTTCTCTGCCACGGATCTAGTCTCCTTAAGGGTAAATATTAAGTGACTGAATTTAACGAGTGAGGGCCGCGATGGGCAAGCGGAATCTTAACTGACGAGATAAGCTGAGTGTCCGGATTTTGCCGAAAAATCAGGCAAAAAATAAGGAACGGGTGTCAAGAGAGGTAATCACCCGTTCCTTCCGGCCACCCCTGGCAGAATGGCCGATCCTAGCATCTACCCTTGGAACCGCCAAAGAGTATCTAGTTTTCTATTTTCTCCATCTGACAAATTTTTAAAGTGTCGGAAACCGCACGCCCTTTCACGTAAACCAGGTCATCGATCGCAAAATCTTCGAGCGTGATGGGTTCTCCGCTTTCATCGGATAATTGCGCCTTGGGGCAGACATAGCCGATCCAGGCCTGCTGATTAAAGAGGACTATCCGATTATCCAGATCGATTGAGATCAAAATATCATCGAAGCTGATGCATTGCTGGTAGTTAATCCCCGGAAGCTGTATCTTGGCCGCATAAAGTGTTACTTCGTCGATAATGTCGGCCTTAACCTCGACAACATCCCCGATCATGACATCGGTAAAGGTCAGCGTGGAATCGAAACGAACGCCCCCTTTGTATGCGGCCGAATTACCGCCATAGAAATTGTGCGTCGCCGCCCAGACATAGGTAAATTCATCGACCGTAATCGTTTCGGTCCGCCCGGCGACCTTAAACCAGCCCCCTTCGTAATCTATTTCCGTGACCGTATCGCGGAAGGATAGATCATACTGGTCGCAATCCGACCCGTTATAAACCCTGAGGCGGAAAGCGTAGGTGTATCCGAATTGGTTCGTCGTTCCGTAGACACCGACCGAATCGCCGTTATTGATATCCTCAAACGGAATCGGAGTTTCGTTTCCATTATTCATGCGAACGATTTCGCAATTCTGAAGCGCAAATACCGTATCGGGACGGCCGTTGAAAGTCAGCATGCGCTGGTTTCTATCGGTCGTCATAACGGTAGCGGCAAACTGAAATTGCCCTCCTTCGTTTCCGGTGTTCACCGTAAATGTCTGATTTTCAGTCGCTTCACCGAGCCTGTCGGCGGGATTGTCAATGGCGGTTGGGGAGTTGCTCGAACATCCGGCAAGAATCATAGCTAATGCCAGGCCTAAAAGAAGACTTGTCCGGAAAATTACATTGAGTTTCATAGTGTTACTCCTTAACACATTTTTGCCCGTGACTCCCAGCGGACGGTTTCGTGGTTTCGATTTACAGAGGAATTGACCGGAGATTTCGGACAATGAAATTCCAAAAAAAACATGAAAAAAACCGGCTGAAGGCCCTAAGCCGTTCAGCCGGTTATATATAAATCCTGTCCCTGGAAAGTCCCGCCTATTGCCAGGCACAGTCCGGCGCGGGTCCATCCATGAATTTGAAATCTATCAGGTAGACGATATCAATGATATTGAGGGACAAATCATGATTGACATCGGCCGCTCCCAATACGGAGGGTTCTGCACCGGACTTAAACTTGTATTGGATGTAAAATAAAATATCCAGAATATTCACGATTTGGTCGCCGTCGAGATCGCCGCAGATAAACCCGGTGCAATTGTCCGGAAATCCGTCCCCGTTGGTATCCTCTAAAATCCCCTTGGCCAGGTCGATTCCATCATCAATCAGGTTGCCGTTACAATCGACAGATAGCGGGACTATTTCCTGAATCATGGTCAGGGCCCCCTCGAGATCGATCAAGCCGGAACCGAGCTGCCCTTCCAGCCCCGGATTCAAAGAATCGACATTAATCGCGGATAACTCAATTGCCGCGAAAACTTCGTCCCAGGTCGCGGATGGATCCGCTGAATAAAGCAGGGCCGCCAGCGCCCCCGCAAAAGGCGCGGCAAAACTGGTTCCGTCCCACCAGGCGTACTGCTCACCCGGATAAGGACCGTATATTTGGGTCCCGGGCGCGCAGACGTCGATTTTTATTCCATAATTCGAGAAATCCGCCTTGACCAGAAGAGAATCCAAAGCCGCCACCGCCATGCAGTAGGTCCGTTCGGCAGGGAAGGGGAAAATAAGATTGTTGTCGGTCGAATCATTACCGGCTGCCGCGACCACCATGATATTATTCCTTTTGGCCAGCTTCAGCGCCTCGTCCACGGCGTCGTTTGTCCCGATCATGCCAAGGCTTAGATTTATAACTTTGCATTCATCGTCCATTGCCTGAAGAATTGCTTCCGCTATGGTGTAGCCGTCTCCCGAACCGAGCGTGTCGAGGACCCGGTATGAGATAAGATCCGCACCCGGAGCGGTCAGGTGATAGATTCCGGCGATGAATGTCCCGTGCCCGGTCGCCGGACCGCCCGGCTCATCAAAGGCGTCGGAATCGTTGTCCACATAATCGTACCCCGATGTTACCGTTCCCGGACAGTCGGCAAAGAAAGGATGACTGAAATCGATTCCGGCATCGATAATGGCGACCCGCACTCCCGATCCGTCGGAAATAGAAATCGCTTGCTCGATTGCCAGGGTCTGTGCCGCGGGTTGCAGTTCCATATCTCCTACTGCCTGAACGTCGATAAAGGGCTGGCTTCGCTGAAAAGGTTCCGGAGCTCCCAGTATATAGTTGGCGCGGCAAAACTGGACTTCGGGCAATTGCTCGATAACCGTCCCAAGGCTTTCGGGATCGGCCCCTTCGGGAATTCCCAGCAAATAACATCCGGTTTGCGGCTGTAATCCCTTCAAAGTCGTACTGAATGAATCGAGAACCACCCCGATGCTGTAACCCTGGTACATCTTGCAGACCAGTTCATCCGCCCGATACGGCTGCTGCCCATTTTTTTCGCCGCCAATGACAACAAGTGGAGCCGAGAGTAGTAAAATTAATAGAAATCCAATAATCTTATTCATGCCGTTTTTCCGGTTCATGGAAACCTCCCATATCCCCCGCTCCCCAGAGTGAAAACGCCGCCCAGTAATACGCGGAGTGATATTGCTTATATATAATATCGGACGCTTCCTTAAATGAGTCAAGCAGACCGGTTCCGTTTAGAAGACGTCCGTAGAAAGTTTTCATCCAGAGTGCCGTGGCCTTATCCGAGATCGTCCACCTTCCGGCCACGACATTGCGGACTCCCATTTCCAATAAGGCCCGGACCAAACCGGTCGATTCCCGTTCCGGAACCGATATCTGCATCCCGGTCTGACAGGCCGCCAGCGTGACCAGATTTACCCGGCAGTCTTTCAGTCTGAAATCTGCCGCGAACAGGGGGCCGTCGTTCAGATGAAGGCAGGAATAGAAGGGATTGTCTGCCCTCAATTCAGCATGGCCGAAATAATGCCAGATTGCAGCCTCGCCCGTAACCGGCCAGTCGCCGCGCGTGCAGCGATCATGCAATATCACCCTCCCATCGAACCTTTTCTTCAAAAAAGGAATCTCCGATTCCTCCAGGTTCAGTGATTCTCCCACGCCTGCGAATATTTCCACCGCCTCCGATTTCACCTTCGTATCCAGAGCATGACGGTAATGCCTTAAACTTGGAGACTCTATAAATCGATACCTTTCTCCAAGCGCCTGTCCCCGAAACCGCAGCGCCGGCCAGGGAATATTGGCCAGCGGTCCTTCGGGAATTACCAGGACTTTCTTCCAACCGGCCTCGGCCCCCAGCTGCCCCCAAAGCCAATCGCCTAATTCATCCCAGATGGCTTCTTCTTCGCGAAGATTGGGAGAGAAATCATAGCGTTCGGCCAGCAGGCGCGATTCCAGGATAAAGCGCCATTTCCGCAAAGTGCTGTCTATTTTAGATACTCCGTCCCGGTAATTAACAACTTCGGTATTCCCGCGATCGTGTCGAAAAAGCAGGATATCATTTCCCTGAAGGTGAAATTGGAGTATCGGCAAGTCCTTTGATATTTTACGAATCAAACCGCCCAAATAATCATTCGTTTGCCGCGATCCCTTGAATTCGTTTTCGACTTCAATAATGCTGTCGCGCACGCGCCTTTTGATAGCGGATAAATAACCCGTCGAAGCCCCCCCTGAAATTCTCACCCCCCCAAAACCGTCGATTTGCCGCGAAATAGCGGCCACCTGAGCCGCCAATGAAGAGAGGCTCTCTTCCGCTCGTTTCCTCTTCTTTGCGACGACCGATGACGAAAGGAGCGGCCGCCATATACCAGAAGTCTTGTACTTTTCCGACCAGATCGCGGCGGCCGAAGGATTGCGGTCGACCTCCAGTTGCACTAAACGCAAATGCGGAGACTGCACGCTCCGCCCGTAAGCTATGCGAAGCTCGGTCGGAGGAATAGCCGCCCTGACCGCATCAAGGCGATCCGCGGCCCTTTCCCAGTGTTTACCGGCGGTATTCGCCTTTCCATCCCGGTAGGCTAGGTCTCCCAGTACCACCTGCCAGAGTGCATACAGGTGCGGCACTTCTCTAACGGCCTTATTCTCTTTCAGGCGTTTCAATTCTGTTGAAATATTTTTCTTCCCGGTTACCTGGGTTAAATCACAAATAGCCTCCCATAACGGCAATTGCGCCTTCGAAAATAACCGCCGGGCTCTAATTAATTCTTCCTGACGTACCCCGGATTGTTCTCCTCCCGAATGAGCCATCATTAGATGACTGACCCCCAGAAAACCGTCGTTTTTGGCCGCCCGGAATTCCTCCGACGCCTGCCTTAACGATTGCATCGCTTCCCGCCTCATTCCCAGTGCCGCTGCCGCCTGTCCCCGGAAAAGAGAGGCCTTGGCCCTTTCATAACCCATGTTCAGTTTCTTCATCCGTTTTTCGGCGAGGCGGGAAGCCTCCAGAGCATCCTCGTACAATGCTAAATTCAATAACATTTCCGCGCGATCGAGGACGCAGAGCTCCTCGCCGCGCGGATCACCTCCGTCGCGGTACACTCTTTCACATTCGCCAAGTTCCATGAAGGCGGTGTGAAAATCGCCCCGCAGCATGTGCATCCAGGCCAGCCCGTAACGGGAGTCATTGGCGTCAAGAGCCAGACCTTCCGCATTATATATTTCAAAAGAACGGTGGTACAATTCGGATGCGGTTCCGAAATCGAAAAGCTGCACCAGGGTATTGGCCCGATTATAACACGCCCGGGCCTCGGCGTAGGGATTTTTCCCCTTTCCAAAGTATTTTTCCGCTTTATGATACAGTCGTTCCGCCTCGCGGTGACGATCCTGACGATGCAGTAAATTGGCATAATTTACCTCTGTCTGCACGACATCGTCGCTATGCCGATGCCTGGTAAAAATCGCGATCGCGCTCTTGGCCGCGCGGGTCGCCTTTTTATAGTCACCGAGATACATATATATATCTATCAAAGCACGGTCGACCCGTGCTGCAGTCAGCGGCTGCCTGCGGGATAACTCTTTTATCTCCAGATACGCCGCTAAAGCCTCCTTGAATAATCCGCTGAGATGAGCGGTCCGGGCCAGAATCCTTAGCGCAGTAAGTCGACAGGCCCGATTGTCCTTTGCCGAAACTTCCGCGAACTTCCTCGCCAGCGGTAACGCCTTTTTCAGCGAGGTCCGGGAAATTTCCAGGATGTACTTTTCGCAGGCTTGAGTCAGGCTCTCGATCGGAAGATTTTTGGAATTGCCCCGATTAAGAAACCGCCTGACCGCTAATGTGCCGACCGTTTTTTCCATGTTAAATCAGGCGTATCGACGGCGAACTCTTCAATGATCAACCTGATTTTCGAGGGTGGGGTTTTGGAGGACCATTGGATGAAACCGGAACTGTCGGAAGTCCGGCTTGTTTTGCCGATCAAAATTTCCGCGCCGTCGACCGGACTGCCTTCTTTCAATACCTGTCCCACAAAGGACCATTTATCTTTACTTTTTTCCGCCCGAAGGTCGAATGCAAAAGGGGTTAATTCAAAGCGCATTCGCCGCTCATCCCGCAAGCCGATCCCGCGAACACCCGCCGGCTGCGGTGATGTCCATGAATCGAAAACCAGCTCGGCAATCTTGCCGATAATTCCGGATAGCGCCCCTTTTCCTTCCATAATCGCTGCCGCCTTATCGATCCAGCCCGCCGGAGGAATATCCAGCGCCCTCTTTCCGACCATGAAAAACTCTTTTAATAGTATATAGTCGGCGCGGCAATCGGAGCATTCTTCGAGGTGTTTCGGCTTCCGCCCGTCCCTTACTGCTTTTATCATTGCCTTGCGGTCTATGTGCTTACTCATAACTATATCAATCTCCTGCCTTACAGAGAACCGTCGCCCGATTCTCGGACATCGAGATACCCCATTTCGATCAGAATCTTTTTTATTTTTTCCAGGCAGCGACGCCGGTTTGGCCCCAGGCTGTTGGCCGGAATCCCAAGAGCCATAGCGATTTCCTCATACGATTGCGGCTCCGGCGCAAAGAAAAACTGTCTCAATAATTGTCGACAGCGTAAGTCTATTTTCTCCAGCGCGATTTCAAGCTGGGCCTGCTTCTCGATCTCCTGCAACTCCTCATCCGGCAGCAGGCCATGATCGGGAACCTGTTCCAGCCCGTTTTCATCCCCTTCCCGAACCGTCATATATTTCAGGCGTAAAGCCTCCCGTTTGGCCGTCGTGGTCAGCCAGGCAGAAAGCCGTTCCGGGTTTGAAATCCGTTTACGATTCTGGTACAGCGCCACCCAGGTATTCTGGAAACAATCAGCGATGTCGGCAAAAGAAAGCCCCATCCTTCCCGGAATGGCGTAAACCAGTGCCTGGTAACGGATAATCAATTCCCGCCAGGCCCCGGAATCGCCGTCAAGAACCAGTTGCCATAATTCAGCATCGCTTCTGGGCATACATCAATATATATGACAATCGTAAATGAGGAAGAATTATGTTAATTTAAGAGCAAGTCCGGCAGTTCATTCCAGGGAAATCGTGGCCCGTTTGGAACTGTCTCCCCGAACCAGGAATTCCTTGATATGCTCGATCCCCTCGGCCTCGGCCCGTCCCGCATTCCTGATACTCTCTTCGTGAGATTGAAGCAGTTCCCGCCCCGGCGTAATCGTTTTCGGCGTCTGCTCCCATACCGGTTTCAAACAGGATGCTGCTCTTTCAAAGGCCCGATACGCCTTCGTCAGAAACTCGTTCCCCCCGGCCAGGCTCTTCAGATAATCCCTGGCATAGCATCTCGCCGAATAATAGTGCGATGAATAGTACTCCGCTGACGAACAGAGATCGGTCTTAATATTTTCTGCCATTCCGTCTTCAGCCAGCATTTGCCAGCGTTCGAAGATCGTGGCCCACATATCGTACGCCGGAAGTCCGTCCTGGTATTTCGGCCGGTCCATCCATTCCTTCTGCCAGGCGTGCTGCACCGCCGTCATCAGGGAATTATGAATTATCTCGTCTCTTGATCTTCCGTTGGAATTCCCCGGAATGGTGACCGATAAAATGTCGATGCCGTTCTTGCCCAGCTTTTCGTACGGTAGATTAGTCTTCTTACCATTATTGGTAACGGCATCATACAAGCCGGTTTCGTCGTCATAACCGATAATCAGGCCCCACTCCGCCTCGGCAACGTCCCAGACAATGGCGGGAATACCTCCATCGATTGCCTGTACCATCAATTCGTGAGCCTGCCGGCGTCGTTCCTCTTCTTTATCACCTTCATGCCAGAGGCGGCTGATGTAATAACAATCATGCCCTGACTGCTCGATTACTTCCGGAAGAACCTCGGTCCAGTCGAACATACTCATGGCGCTGGGGCACATGATTTCGTTTGCCATAATTCTGAATGCGAAAGCGCTGCTGCCCATCAACCAGACCGGATCGACTTTGCCGTCGATATGGTTCAAGGCCGATGCCAGGCTGGACATGAATGAGTGGACTATTCCCGGTTCGTTTCTTTGAATTGCCCCGTTATCGGTGTACCAATTGAAATCGGTTATCTTTTTCGATGACATTGCTATCTCCCAGCGGACTGATATGTCCCGTAAGGATTTAAGTTTTCTTTTCGCGGTGACTACCCTGGTGACGTCGATATTATTATATCGCTTTCGGGGAGTAAAACAAAGCGGAAAATTCCTGCCCGAAACGCCTTCCCGACGCATTCAAACCGAAACAGCGGCAGAATCGTAAATCATCATGCCAATAGTCGAAAACTAAGGAGGATATATATGGCCGATGAAAAATCGGTTTTGGTTACGGGAGCGACCGGACAGCAGGGAGGAGCGGTCGCGCGAGAACTACTGGGAAAGGGATATAAAGTAAAGGCATTAGTACGCAATCCCGAGAGCCCCAAAGCCAGGAAACTGGCAGCCATGGGTGCGGAACTGGTTCAGGGGGATTTCGACGATGCCGCGTCATTGAGGAATGCCATGAATAATGTTTGGGGCGTCTTCGCAATCCAGAATACCTGGGAAGCCGGCGTGGAAAAAGAAGAAGAGCAGGGCAAACGCATGGCCAAAATCGCCAAAGAATGCGGCGTCCGCCACTATGTCTATTCCTCCGTCCAGTCCTGCGAAAAAAATACCGGTATACCCCATTTCGACAATAAATACCGGGTCGAAGAAACCGTGCGTCAACTCGGTTTTCCATCCTATACCATTCTCAGACCGGTCTTCTTCATGGAGAACTGGATCGCGGCATGGTTCAAACCCGGCATCGATCAGGGCAACGTGGCCATAGGTGTCAAACCCGATACCAAAATACAGATGGTTACCGTTGCCGATATCGGCAAGTACGGTCTCTGGGCATTCGAAAACCACGATGAATTGAACGGCCGAGCCATCGATATCGCCGGCGACGAACTGACCCCGCCGCAAATTGCCAGCGTTATCAGCGGCATTAAGGGAGATGATATCGGTTTCTTCCAGGTGCCGATTGAAGAGATCCGCAAATTCAGCGATGATTTCGCCACCATGCTGGAATGGTTCGACAATGTCGGCTATAATGTCGATATCGACAAGAGCGCGGAAGAATCAGGTATTAAGCCCACCCCCTTCGATGAATGGGCGGCCCGCGTAAGCTGGTAATCCGCAATTTCGATACGAATATTAAAAGCCCGGGATTTTTCCAATCCCGGGCTCTTTATATAATGAGGACCTTATGTGCTGGAAATCAATACTGGGCTTCTTCCAGTTCCTCCGGATCCGGCATTTTGATTTCCTGTCTCTTCTGCTTTGACGGAACTTTCAGTGTTCTGGGCGGTGCAATCCTGCGAACCGCACTCTGCCTGACAGGGACAACTTCCTCTTCTGAATAATCGCTCCGAGCTTTCCCGGCACCATATACAATAATCGTCAAATCCCTGACGATTTGCTTCAACTGGTCGGCCTGCGACGCCAGTTCCTGGCTGGCCGATGCCGATTCCTCGGCATTGGAGGCATTCCGCTGGGTGACTTCGTTCATTTGAGACACCGCGGAACTTACCTGTTCGATTCCCTTGGCCTGTTCGTCACTGGCCGAAGATATCTCTCCCATCAGCTTGGTTGCTTTGCCGATACCGGTTGTGATTTCCCTGAATATTTGAGTCAGCGTTTCGGAAACACCGACACCATGTTCGGCGCTCTTATTCGATTTTTCGATTAGGCTGTTGGTATCCTTGGCCGCGACCGCGGAACGCTGGGCCAGATTGCGAACCTCTTCGGCGACCACCGCGAATCCTTTTCCGGCCTCACCGGCCCGAGCCGCTTCGACCGCGGCATTCAGAGCCAGCAGGTTGGTTTGAAACGCGATTTCGTCGATCACCTTGATGATCTTGGCCGTCTCATCCGACGATTTCTTGATGTCGTCTATGGCATCCGACATCCCGGTCATGGCCGTCGCTCCCTTTTCGGCGGAAGAATTGGCATCGTCGGCCAGTTCTTTCGCTTTGCGGGTATTTTCGGCATTATGCTGGGTAATGGACGACATCTCTTCGAGCGAGGAACTGGTCTCTTCCAGCGATGAGGCCTGCTCCGAAGCTCCCTCCGCCAAACTCTGGCTCGACGACGAAACCTGATTTGAAGAAAGAAGAGTTTTCTCGGCGCCGTTGCTCAAAATCTCGATGAAGTTCTTAATCGGCCTGGCGACGGCACGATCGAGGACAAACGCGACCACCAGTCCCACGAAAACGCCTATCGCGGCGAATATAATTGATACCCAGAAGACCGTGTTGGCCTTGCCGAGGACATCCGACTCCGGTACTGCCAAAGTCAGGCAAAGCCCCATTTGGTTATCATTATTGCGGTCGTTTTTCAGATGCAGCGGAGCAACCGAAATAAAACTCTCCGTCTCCGAAATAATGCCGCGCAGATTTTTGTGGTTGGTCAAATCGCTGAAACTTGTCGAAATCTCATTTGCCATTTCGATCGATCCGCCAATCAGCGAAAGATCGGAATGCCCGTACGCCTGGTAACTGTTTTGATCTACGATTGAAGCCCAGGCATTCGCGAAACCGTTTTCCCGTGCTTCATCGTTCATCACGATCACCCGGTTCTGTAAACGCTCCCAGTTCAAATAGGCTGCAAATAGCCCGCAGACTTCTCCCGATGAATTCCGCGCCGGGTATCCGAATAGCAGGGTTTTCGGACAAACGTCACCTGCTGTTTTGAGCAGCGTGTTGTTTACGATAGTATACGCGGGTTGATCGAGTCCCAGGAAAGATGTCGCCTGTTCCACCGTGCTGTTCGGGAAGTCGTTTGTAGTCAATTCTTTGTCATTGAAACGCCCCGCCGCCGACAGGATTTTGCCGGACTTATCGGCGAGCACGAATAGCGCGAATTCGGGGGATTTGGCATTCATCTCTCTGAACTGGCTCTTTATTTCCTCGAGAGTATTGAATTCGATGGCCAACCCGTATATGTCTTCATTGGCATATTGGGTATAGGTTTCGAAACAGGAATTTAAATAGTTGTCGATTTCCGCAGCTTTATGACGCGTTATCAGAGTCATAATATTTTCGCTGCTTTCCAGTGAGGTTTTGTAATTGTACTGGTAGGTAAAATATACAATCGCCAGGACCGGTAACAGTGAAACTAAAACTCCGCCGACGATTTTAAACCGCAAGCTGCTGGAAGTCCACAATTTGAATATGTTCATCGTGTAACTCCTTCAAGCGAAATTACCGGCCCGGGTATTCCCGGGCCGGTAAAATTTGCTTTACAGCTCGGCTGTCTTGCCGGCCGCTTTACGATCTGCGGACCATTCCTGGAAGGTCTTTACGGCCTGTTCTCCCGGAATGCTGTTTATTATTTCGAAGTAATCGAGTTTGTACTTATCCTTTAAAACTTCCGCTTCCGGTTTGCATTTTACCAGGTAAACCGTCTGAACCGACTGGTGATCGAATTCTCTCCAGACCTGCTTATCCTTCAGCAGGGTGTACTCATGCCCCTTGAGGGCCTTAACGACGGCATAAGTATCGAAGCTGTTGGCTCTTTCGACCGCCGCTTTATACTCGTACAGAATGGTATATGCGGAAGCTCCCGAAGTGGAAGGATAGCGGCTGTACTTCTTGGAGAAATCCTCGACGAATTTCTGGCCTCTGGGGTAATTGTACTTGTACGGAACCTGCCAGGACCACGGAAGCGCTCCGATGACCCCTTCCATCACCTTCGGTCCGCCCCCTTCGGCCATACCGAGGGTCAGATTCGGAACCACGATCTGCATTTCATTCTTCATCCCCATGGTGGTAGCCAGGCGAATCGCTTCGACCATATCGTTGCCGAAGAGAACCAGGACCAGGACATCCGGCTTGAGGATCTTGGCGAAGTTCAAAGCCTTCTTGAAATCATCCGTGGTAGCTCCGGGAAACGGAGTCTTGATCTGCTTGTGGATGTTCCCGTCCGTCGTTCCCGTTAATTGCCGCATGGATTCCTCGGTCGTCCATCCCCAGGTGTAATCCGAGGTAACATAGAAATATTTCTTATTGGGAAAGTTCTGCTTCAGGTAGCTTCCAAGAGCCTTGGCAGCCATCCAGGAATCATAGCATTCCCGGAAAGTGGTCGGAAGACCGTCTTTTCCCGTGGTCTCGGTGGAATAAGTAAGGGTTCCGAAAAAGGGAACGCTCTTTTCATAACAGACTTTCGCGGCCGCGATCGCTACACCGCTCGAAGAGCCGCCGAAAACCATTTTCACTCCGTCCTTGTCGATCAATTCGGTAACATTCTGAACCGAAACGTCGGTCTTGGACTGGGAATCACGCCAGACGATTTCCACTTTCTTTCCGAGGATTCCGCCCGCTTGATTGATTTCTTCAACCGCCATGTTGGCCGCCTGCCATTGATCCAATCCCATCGTGGCATAGGGACCGGTCTTGGGGTAGTTCAGGCCGACTTTCACAACATCTTCAGCCATGACGCCGAGATTGAGGGCCATAAGAATGGCCATCACGCAAAACATGACTTTGGTGCGTCTCATTTGCCGTTACTCCTTTTATTGGGTTGCCGATTCGACTGCCGGCATTCGTTTTGGCTTAAGGATGTTTCGCGGGGTAAAGCCCAATTTCGAAGTCATTCTCCCTCCCTTTTCGCAAAACAAACCCGGGTGTTGGTTTAGTTAATTTTCTCTTGTTGCCTCTAAACGATAACGGAATTGTTGACCGTCTCATCCTTTTTCGGCATCAATGATATACCATGGTACCTTGCCAGGATATATCTCTTTTCTCTATCTTTAAAAGTATTAGCGCCTGTTGAGTCGTTATCCTTTATTATCGAATCTTTCCCGAATAAGTTAAGGGCACGGATGCAAAGGTTATAAAAAACTCGTCCGGCGGACTGGTTCAACGTTGTGGTATGTTATTGATTTACAAGGTGATAAGGGGGTCGCGATTGGGGCGGGTCGAAAATATCCCGTCTGAGACTGTTCACATTTTGACGATTACTCGGACCATAAATGGACCTGAAGGTTGATTATTACGCATATCATGGATAGTTATTTCCACGTATAAGCTACTTTAATCCCAGCTTCTCTCCTTTCGCCAGGAGCGCAATCGCTTCGTCGATCCGCCGCTGGCGGGTTTCCGGGCGTTTCGCGGTGCAAATCCATCCCAGGTACTGCCGCCTGTGACTGAAGGCGAGGCTCTCGTAATTCTTCTTCGCCCGTTTGTTTTTCGCCAGAGAGTCCCGAAATTCTATGGGCATCTTGAATTCGGTTTTAGCCTCAAGCTGCTCGTACCAACGTCCGTTGGCTTTCGCGCCTTCGATTTTGCCCATACCGAATTCGGTCATTTTTCCGGCTTTTATCATCCGCTCCGCCCGTTTGCGATTCAGAGCCGACCACCGGCTGTCGATTTTCCGCGGAGTGAACTTGCGAGCGTATGTGGTATCGCTCAGTTTTCGTATGATACTGTCAATCCAGCCGTAACAAAGAGCCTCTTCCACCGCGGCCTCGTACGGCGGTGATGGTATATTCGTTTCCTTCTTATTGAAAACCAGCCAGACTTCCGCCTCTTTATCATGATTGTCGGCCAGCCACTTCCGCCATTCCTCCACAGTGCGAACATTCACTTCTTTCATAATTCCAATCCCCGATGGATATTTTTCGGATTCATTCAAAGATAATATATCTTTTTGGGAAACTATCCGTAATATTCTACGTTTATTTCTTCCGATTGTTTTGAAAGGAACCAACATGGAATATCGCATCGTTACCGGGCTGGATGTCGACAATATCAGGGATCTTCAAATGGATGTCATCTTCAAGGGATGGCCGGAGTTCATGTTTCACGATCCGTACGTCGCTAAATATTGGGACGAAATTTTACACCGCTTCCCGGCGTTCCAGTTTGTCATGCTCGAAAAGGATACCGACAAAATCATTGCCATCGCCAATTCCATGCCGTTAATCTGGACCGACAACCTGCAGAATCTTCCCGAAGCGGGACTCGACTGGGCCCTCGAACATTGCCATACCCGTATTGACGCTGCCTCGCAGCACAATACCCAGTGCGCCTTCCAAATCGTCATTGCGAAGGAATTCCTCGGATCCGGCGTCAGCTACAAAATGGTGGAACATATGATACAAATCGGCAAAGCCAATGGCATGAAACGCCTCATCGCACCGGTCCGCCCGAACCTGAAACACCATTATCCCTTAATACCGATTGATAATTATATCCATTGGAAAAACGACAACGGCCTCCCCTTCGACAACTGGTTGCGCGTCCATGCCCGGCTCGGCGGAGAAATCGTCAAAGTCTGTCATCAATCGATGATTATCGAAGATACCGTCGACAAATGGGAAAAATGGACCGGCCTGAAATTCCCGGAAAGCGGAGAGTATGTCATCCCCGGAGCGCTTGTACCGATAAAAATCGACCGCGATAAAAATACGGGAACTTACCTCGAACCCAACGTCTGGACCGTCCACGAAATAGAATAGCCGGTTGTCGTTTTGAAAATTGTATTATCGAAGTCAATAAGGAGTTATATCAAACCGCCGAAACGGCATATCGCTCGAATATGGTATTCAGCCTCGAACGGATTTCAAGGGGAGAGGTATTCAATTCCTCGCGGGTGAAAGTCCCCCGCGCGGGATCGATCTTTTCGAATATCTGATAGTACAACTGGTAAATTACTTCCAGACTCATCCGGTAATTTTCTTTCATATTCGGAAGGATTTTATCCAGTACCTCCAGGGCGCTCTTCCGGTAATAGTCGGCCATATTCACGTAGTCGGATATCAAATTCCGGAACGCCTGACTGACCGGCCCCCCTTCGGCAATGCTGCGTATTTCATCGACTGTCAGCCCGTGACGCTTCACCATGTGATCCGGAAAATAATTCAAATTCTCCAGGTGGTCCTTCTGGAAATCCCGCACGATATGAACCAGGTACGAAAACAGGGCCAGCGGACGAGCCGCCTGGGTGGCGTCGTAATCCGGAGGATGGTACCTTCCTTCGTCCTTTTTGATTCCACAAAGGTGCATGAATATCGAGGCCGGCGCGATGGCCGCTCCGTCGCAATACCGAAGAAAGGTCAGCATATTGCGGAAACCGTTATGCTGCAAATCGTACAACATCGCCTTCAGGAAACGTTTCCAGGGATCGAGCGGAATACGATACTCGGTCAGAACATCCGATAATTCCTTCTGCCCCGATTCGAAAAAGTTGCGGGTTAAAATCGCCTCGATCCAGCTGAATATGGTTCTTTCAATCTGACGGATTTTACTCGATATCAGACCCGGCGTTTCCGATTTCTCACGATCCACCAAATCGTCGATCCAGCGCATCGATTTATAACATACCCGGAAAGCATCGTACCGATCCTTATCCCAGCAACGGGCGGCAATATCCAATATCGGCATCCGGGCCAGAGTGGCATCGTCGATTGTATCTATATAATTGTGAAGAGGTTGTCCCGATATCATAGTTTCATCCCTGAATACTCTAATTACGCATTATAGACTATTTTAGTTGATTCTTATTTATTCTCGATTGGCCGCGTAAAACTGTAAACACCTTAAACGCTAACAGGATAGAGTATATATATGGATGATAAAGCGGTCCGCAAGCTCCTGGTCGATATGCTGACCAAACCGAATGCCCATCTGACCTTCGAAAATGTAATCAGGGATTTTACTCCCGAAAACCGGGGGAAACGAATCGCCAATTTTCCCCATACCGCCTGGCAGCTCCTGGAACACCTCCGTATCGCCCAATGGGATATCCTGGAATTTTCCCGCAATCCCGCCCACGTCTCGCCGGAATTCCCCGACGGTTACTGGCCCCGGGAGGATGCTCCGCCCAATAACGCCTCCTGGGACAAAAGTGTTGCCGCTTTCATACGCGATCTGAACGCCATGGCCGCTCTGGTCGAAAGCCCCAACAGCAATCTCCTAATACCTTTCCCTCATGGCGACGGGCAAAATTTATTGCGGGAAGCGCTGGTTTTAGCCAAACATAATTCTTACCACATCGGCCAGCTGGCCATGTTGAAAAAAAGCCTGTAACTTCATCGCGACTGAATCCTGAACCCGGTTCACTCGGCCCGAAATGTGACTTTTTTGGGCTGGCTTTTGAACGTATCCCTGATTATAATTGCACAACCAGTATTATCTGAAGAAACGATTGGAAATTATATGGCGCACGTTATTGTCGATGAAGCTGAAAAGCTTCTGGATAAAGAATTCAAAGTCCTCAACCTCGGATTTGTCCGCTTGGTCGATTACATGGGTTCCGATGAATCCATCGTCCAGGCCGCCCGGGTCAGCTATGGCAAAGGGACCAAAAAAGTCAGCGAGGACCGCGGCCTGATCCGCTACCTGATGCGCCACAAACATACCACCCCTTTCGAAATGGTGGAATTCAAGTTCCATGTCAAACTCCCGATTTTCGTCGCCCGCCAGTGGATTCGGCACCGGACCGCCAGTGTAAATGAATATTCCGGAAGATATTCCGTTATCCAGGATGAATTCTATTTCCCCACCCCCGAAGATATCCGGACCCAGTCGGTGGTTAACAAACAGGGGAGATCCGATAAGGTCCTCGACGAGGCCGTCCAGAAAGAATTCCTGGAATACCTGCAAAAATCAACCGAAGATACCTATAAGGTTTACCAGAAATACATCGATGCCGGCCTGGCCCGGGAACTGGCCCGCATCAGCCTTCCGCTTTCAGTATATACCGAATGGTACTGGAAAATCGATCTGCACAACCTCTTTCATTTCCTTCGCTTACGAGGCGACGCTCACGCCCAGCAGGAATTCCGAGAATATGCCAAAGTGATGTCGATGATGGTCAAGACCGTCTGCCCGATCGCTTTCGAAGCATATGAAGATTACATCCTCAACGCCGTCTCCTTCACCGGCCCGGAACTGAAAGTTCTCTTCAAGGATTCACCGGCAAAGGAATACTCCGTCGAAGAGCTCACCGAACAGGGACTATCCAAACGTGAAGCCCGCGAATTCCTCGATAAGCTGGAAAGAATAAAGTAAAGTATTCCAACATGACCGAATAGCAGTTCGCCCGCACCCTTTTTGTGCATTGAATTCTCAATATAATTCTTAATTCTGTGCAGACAGCGATATCCCATGATTATCATCATTATTATAATTAATTGCAGCAATTAAGCTTATCTCAGTTGGTACAGCGCTTGCCATATTTATCTATCAAGAACATTTGGAATAGAATCAGGAGGTTATAATGAAAATTCCATATGGGAAAATTGGATTAACTGCCGTCGCTTTTTTGCTGGCCATTATGATAGCATCCCCGGCTTCGGCAATTCAAATTCATAACCGAGGTTATTCACCTTCGGTTGAACCGGCCTGGACCATTCAGGCTGCGGTCGATGAAGTCATCGACGACAACGGTCAGTACAATGGTTTTCGGCTGACTTTCGGCCGCCAGACTTCCGGTAACGACGCTTTCCGGCTCAATATCGACTTTGCCGAAAAAGGCCCGGATTTTTATGACAACCGTTTAATTACGACTCCGGATTATGGTTTCACCATGCGAAGTGTCAGGGGATTTGATATTTCCAGCATTGGGTTAAGCGCCGAATATTTGTTTTATTCGACCCCGGAAAAACGCCCCCGCCTTTATTTCGGTCTGGGACCGATGGTCAGTTTCGAAGAAACCGGCAATGAATATCTCGTCCACTATGACAACTATTACGATTATGTCCAGAGTATCGATATGGAAGACAGCTTCCTGCTCGGTGTCGGCCTTTCCGGAGCGGTCGGGATGGAATTTTTCCTCGGCCGTAATCTGAGTATGTTGGTAGAATATGGCGTTTCGGTCCAGCAGAAATGGTTTTTCTTCGAAGCCGATTACTATGACCAGTATGGATATCACCACACCGAAGTCGATTCTTACAATGACGGTCTCGATTTCGGCGATTCCCACATCAGACTTGGGTTCGCGGCATATTTCTGGTAAGAAAAACGGATGCATCCGTCCACTGACGGTTTCTCTCAATAAAAAAGGCGGGAATACTTTTCCCGCCTTTTTTTACGTTTTGCGAGCCGGATGAACCCATCCGGCTCGCCCAAAAATCTTTGGCTTAGTAACGACCGCGATTGCCGCCGCCGCCGCCATAAGAACCGCGTCCACCGCCGCGACCGCCGCCGCCGCCGCTGCGTCCGCCGCCGCCGCCACCGCCGCCGCTGCGTTCTTCACGCGGGCGAGCTTCGCTAACCTTGATGTTGCGTCCACCGAGATCGGCGCCGTTAAGGCCCTGAATCGCGGCATTCCCTTCATCATTGTTAGACATTTCGACAAACGCAAAACCACGGGATTCTCCCGAGAATTTGTCGGTTATAATGTTGACGCTGGAGACGTTTCCATAGCCTTCAAACGCCTCACGAAGATTCTCTTCCGTCGTCTGGAACGACAGATTGCCGACGTAGATATTCATTCTACACTCCACTAGCATTTATCCCGTTTGTTTGCACCTTGAATGAATCCTCGGGATAAATCAGTTCTTGCGCACTATTGCGCGGCGGTCTCACGATTCAGCTTTCGGGTATTTGGACTAACGAACATAAGCCTCAAAAAAGCGGTGAACGAAACCTAACTTAACGCACTTAATATATCGGATTTGTGTCCATAACGCTATACTTTTTTTTATAAATTTTAAAATATTCGTTCGAAACGCAAATTCTCCGTTTTTTACTCCCCCGAACCAATATTTACCTTATTTGGCTCAAGGTTGTCCTTCAGCCACTTTATACGAATGGGATCGCCAACAAGTTCCTTTTCCCAACCCGAATCCGGTTTTCGGAAAAAATACTCGTAGCGAATCGTAATCGCATCGGAAATGTCGTTATAGGGACGATCCGCCCCGAACATCCGGTCAAAAAACAGGGGATAATTATATTTATCTGGCAGTTCGGCCATTTGCTGCCGCTCAATTGTATTCAAAACCCCGCCAACCAAAGCCGCCTGGTGCAGAAATATCCTCCATGTCACATTCTCCCGGCACATTTCAGCCAAAACCGAATCATTACACAGCCTTTTAAAATCTTTCCCCCATTTCGTTAAAATTCCTGCTTCCGGCCTGACAGCAATAATCCCGGCGTTGAAATATGGATTGACATCGACCCGGTCTACCGCCGTTGTCATTGGGAAAAATTTTCCCTCCTCGATCCCCAATACATTATATACCTGTTTCCAGAACGGAATCGGCTCCCGCCCGTAAAGGGTCCCGGATCGGTTATGCATAATCGGCCGGTAACCGAGTAATATGCCGTCCGGCAACAGCAGCTCCACCGGCTCATTGAGGAAAATCGTGTCGCTATCCAGCCATACCAGGACTTTCGCCTTGCCTGCCGCCATCCGTTCCGCTTCTCCTGACGCAAAGGTCTTCCCGGCGTAATTATATGCCCGGGAATCCTTTGGTATTTCACATTGAAATACCTCAATACCGGGTAAGTTCTGGAATTTTGCGCGGACCTGCTCCATCAGGATTGCAAAATCGCTGGGTACGAATACCCAAATCGGGGCATTCTGCAGTTTACCACCGAAATTCCTGATACTTTTTACCATATATCCAACGGCAGACAATTCCTCGTCCGATTCGGCATAAACTCCAATAATCAGGGGCTCCTTATTTTCTCCGGAGGACATGTTTTTCTCCTTTTGATTACTACAGGAAACAAGGAAAGAAATTATCATGATGAAGCAAAATGACTTAATTGCGCCCTCAAGCATTGTCTTACTCCCATGTTTGTTCCCTTATAGGTTAATCTACGCGGCGTCACCAGACCAGTTTCAGATATTGGTTAGTCTGATAATTAAAAGAATTGTTACAAAAAATATCCGGAGCTCTTTTCATTTTAGTTGCTAAATCCTTTAGAAAATTCTATTCTTTGAATCAGCGAGTTCTTCTTGCACGACAACGAGACCTGTCCCTTAAAACTAAACAAATAATCTGCTCTTTTTTGTGCAGGTTCGATGACGTTTTTCCAAAACCTCACCATTCACCCCTTTTATGGAGGCTGTATGCGCAGGCTCTTCACCGCATTGCTGGTTATGGGGATGGTTCTCCCCGTACTGGCTTCGGCCGAGGGTGTCCTCGATCTCGATCGTTCCACTTATGTGGAGCAGTCGGGCTTTATGGGATATGTCCCCGACCGCTTTATCGTTGTCCTCAAGGACAATGTCGCTGTTGACCACGCCGAGGATGCCAAAAGCGATGTCGCTTTGAGCAAACTCGAAAGCTTCAAGGCCCTAAATACCCAGTTTCGGGTTTCGAAGCTCGAACCTCAATTCCCCGGCTCGGATGCTCCCGCGAAAGCGGCGAATCCCGGCGCCCGCGAATTGGCTCGACACTACAAAGTCCAAATCAACGACGGCAGTTTGGAAAAGGCCATGGAAGCCTACTCCAGGCTCCCCGAAGTCGACCACGTCGAGCCGATCGGCATTCATGCCATGTATGCTGTTCCCAACGATTTCTACTACTCCTATCAGTGGCATCTCAACCAGACCAGCGATCATGATATCGATGCCCCTGAGGCCTGGAACCTCGAAACCGGAAGCACTTCGATCATCGTCGCCATCCTTGATTCCGGAACCCGTTACTATCACCCTGATCTCGGCGGCGTAAATGCTTCGCCGACCAATCCCGGAGCCTCCCGCGGCAACATGTGGATCAACACCGCGGAATTGAACGGAAGTGCCGGGGTCGATGACGACGCCAATGGCTACACCGACGATTGGATTGGCTATGACTTTATCACCGGAGTCAGCAACTGCTGGAGCGGCGAGGACTGCACCACCAAGGATAACGATCCCCGCGACTTCAATGGCCATGGTACCCACACCGCCGGTATTTTCGGCATGATAACCAATGATTACTACGGCATGTCCGGCGTCGCCGGAGGCTGGGGCAGCGGAAGCCAGGCCGAATACGGCAACGGCGTCAAAATCATGCCGCTCCGCATGGGCTATTCCTATAATTACCTCGGCCAGGAATACGGCGTGGTGATGATGGATGCCGCCGCCGAGGCTTTCTACTATGCCGCCGATAACGGCGCCAAGATTGCCTCGTGCAGCTGGGGCTCCTCCAACACCGGCGGTATCGGAACCGCCGCCACTTATTTCATCAATTCCGGCGGTGTTATTTGTGTTGCCGCCGGTAATGACGAAAGCCAGACCGCCGATTACCTTAACGGCCGTGGCGATTGCATTTCCGTTGCGGCCACCGACCAGAACGATGCCGCCGCCAGCTTTACCACCTATGGCACCTGGGTCGATATTTGCGCTCCCGGTGTCGCTATATATTCGACCTATCACGACCATACCGACCCCAGCACCAATTACTGGGCGGCGCTCGATGGTACCTCGATGGCCACCCCCATGGTTGCCGGTGTTTGCGCTTTGATCTGGTCGCATAATCCCTCCTGGACAGCGGCCCAGGTTAAGACTCAGCTCTATTCCAGCGCCGATAATATCGACGCCTATCTCTCTTCGACATACATAGGAAAAATGGGAGCCGGCCGCATCAATGCTTACAATGCGGTTAACACCGGGACTCCCGATCCCCCCGTTGCGGCCTTCGTCGGAAGCCCGACTTCCGGAACCGTTCCGTTTATTGTTAACTTCACCGATCAGTCGACCGGCAGTATTACCGGCTGGAGCTGGAATTTCGGCGATGGCGGAACTTCCACTTTGCAGAATCCCTCGCACCAGTACACTTCGGCCGGAACCTATACCGTAACCCTGACCGTGACCGGCCCGGGCGGTTCCGACAATGAAGTGAAAACCAATTATATCACGGCCAATCCTTGCGTCCCGCCGACCGCAGCATTTGTCGGCGCTCCGACTTCCGGCGATTATCCGTTGACCGTGAACTTCACCAACCAATCGACCGGTGCCACTTCGTACAGCTGGACTTTCGGCGACGGAGGCACCTCCTCTTTACAAAATCCGTCGCATACGTACACTTCGGCGGGGACCTTCACGGTGTCCCTGACCGCCACCAATTCCTGCGGCAACGATGTCGAAACCAAGACCGGTTACATCACGGTCACGACTCCGCCGTGCGATCCTCCCGTGGCGAACTTCTCCGGTTCACCAACTTCGGGAGATTATCCTTTAACCGTGAACTTCACCGACTTAACCACCAATTCCCCGACCGGCTGGAGCTGGACCTTTGGCGATGGCGGCACCTCCACGGCGCAAAACCCGTCGCATACGTACACTTTGGCCGGAAACTATACCGTTTCGCTTACCGCGACTAACAGCTGCGGCAGCGACGGGGAAACCAAGACCGGTTACATTACCGTTACCCAGCCGACTGTTGCCTATGCCGTGCTGCCCTACTCGACCGGCTTCGAATCCGGGACGTTCGATCAATACTGGTTCACGCAGAGCAGCAATTCCGAAGGGCGAATCCAGATTACGTCCTCATATACTCCGCGCGGATCGTACCATATGACTATGGATGATAGAGTGAATGGCAGTCAGTACTCCCAGAACGAAGCCTGGCTGCGTCTAAACCTCTCCGGCAAGAGCCAGGTGGAAGTGTCATTCTACTGGAAAGAATTCGGCGATGAAACCCATACTCAGGATGGTGTCTACTTCTCGAGCAATGGCGGGTCCAGTTTCACCAAGGTCTACAGCCTTGCAGGCGGCAACACGACCTACCGGCTGATTACCCTTGACCTCGATCAGCTGGCTTCATCCGCCGGCCTCAGCCTCACCTCGGCCTTCGTGGTTAAGTTCCAGCAGTATGACGACTACAGTATCAGCACCGATGGTATGGCCTTCGATGACATCAGCGTGATATCCTTCGATGTCCCGCCGGTGGCCGATTTCAGCGCCGATCCCACTTCCGGGACCGCGCCGCTTTCGGTTGCCTTCACCGACCTGTCGACCAATACTCCGACCTCATGGAGCTGGACCTTCGGTGATGGCGGAACTTCGACAGCTCAGAATCCGACTCATGTTTACAATGACCCCGGTACATACACCGTTTCGTTAATCGCCGCAAATGCCTACGGCAGCGATACCGAAACCAAGTCCGGGTACATCACGGTCAATGAGGCCGGAGCCTGGACGGTCATTACCTATGATGATTTCGAAAGCGGCATGGGCAGTTACACCGACGGCGGCAGCGACATGTCCCGCTATACCCGCAGTACCTATGCCTACCAGGGAAGTGCCGCAGCCGATATCCAGGATAACAGCGGGACGGCCTCGTCTTTTTACCATACGCTCGGGTACAATGTCTCCGGCTACACCGAAATGGAAGTCGATTTCTATTTCGTGGCCATCAGTATGGAATCGGGAGAAGACTTCTGGGTGCAGTACTATAACGGCTCTGCCTGGGTAACGGTAGCTGACTTTAATGCCGGAACCGACTTCAGCAATAATACTTTCTATCATGCTGTGGTAACTATTTCCAGCAGTCAATACAATTTCCCGACCAACGCCAAGCTTCGCTTCATGTGCGACGCCAGCGCCGATAACGACGACGTCTATATCGACGCCATCGAATGGCGCGGCATGAGTGGTACCAGCGCGGTTGCGAAAGCCAATCCGCTAATTCCGGAAATATTCTCGCTTTCGCAGAACTATCCCAACCCGTTCAACCCGACTACCAACATTTCGTTCACTCTGCCTCGGGCTTCCAATGTTACCCTCGAAGTCTTCAACCTGCTCGGTCAGAAAGTGGCCGTGCTCGCCGACGGAATGTACGAAGCGGGCGAACATATCGTGACCTGGGATGCTTCACGCAACGCTTCCGGAGTCTATTTCTATCGGATGCAGGCGGAAGGTTTCGTGGAATCCAAAAAGATGCTGCTGGTCAAATAGGGGGGAGTTGCACTTACATAAAACTCGGTGACAATTAAACCGAAAAGGCAGCCGTAAAACGGCTGCCTTTTATTTTGGAATCGGAATTGATTTATCCGTAATCAATTAATCAATAGTCCAATAGTTGCGGCAGGTCTTGCTTCCGCGCTGTGTTTTTGCAAAGCGGAAGGGTGACCTGCCGCATGTCATGGTGCAGGTCACCGTCCGTCGTGAAAATGCCGCTCCTATCATTCGAAATCATATATGAAATTCCTGATCTTATAGGCTTCCGAAAATCCGAATCGAACCATATTGCGGTGCGAAGGAACCGAATGTCCCGGCCGGTCTTCACCGGTCTCCACCGCGATAATCGATGCTCCTTTCGCGGCCGCATCTGAAATTCTCCGCGAGGTCAAAGCCGCCTGGGCCCCCTTGCCGCGATGATTTTTCAGCGTCGCAGCGAATCCGATCCATGCCGTCCGGTCATGGAAATACATCGCCGCCGCCGCAATCGGAGCCTCACCGTCACAAGCGACATAACATTGCCAGTTTTCACGATTCGCCAGGGATGCCATCCATTCTACCGCATATCCCGGCCAGTCGAATCCCTCCGCGACTATTCCGCCGAATATCTCCGCGTTTTTCCCGCCGATTCTGTGAACGTGCAGTCCGTTACCATTTTGTATCAGCGGAGCGGTGTTTCGATGCAGTTTCACCCAGTTATTGTGATACCGGAATCCTGCCTGTTCCAGAAACGTCGGAAGTTCGTCCGCTTCATTTGGGGAAACCTGGACGAAAAACCTCCTGACCTTCGCCTTTCTATAAACTCCCTTCAGCCATTCGATATCCTCCGGCGTAACGTAATTTTCGGAACCGAAACCGATCACCCGGTTCAGGGCCAGGATATCCGCCTTTGCGGCGATTGAAATCACCGCTTTGCCGTAATGGATCAATCTTATGCCGGTAGAATCGGCCAGGCCGGCCCGGGGAGACGTATATAAATCTCCCCAGGCGGCGGCTTCGGCCGCTTCCAACTGCTGCAAGGTCTGATCCTGTGTTTCTACAGCCAACATCATGACACCTCAGTTCTTACTTGCAACATAGTAGTTGTTTTGCAGATCGTGAGCCAGCTTCGAAGTTTTAACCTTGGCGAAACCGACCCGTTTCAAAAGCTCCAACGCCTTTTCTTCACCCCACATGGCTCCGTAACCATCCCCTCCCTGGGCCAGTGATACGGTCATGCAGTGCAGGGTGGATACGGTATAAAGCAGCGGTGCTATCGGGTGATCCAAATTATTATGAACATGGCTCGATCCCGCGATATCCTGCATCAGGAAAATTCCATCGTCTTTCAGCGAAGAAAATACTCCTCTGAGCACCGATTCCGGTTTAGCCTGGTCATGCACGGCATCGAATGCCGTGATTAAATCGTACCGTTTCGGCTCACTGAAATAAGTCAAATCCTTCGCTTCGAAACGAATATTCCTGAGCCCCTTATCGTTCTTTTCTTTATTGGCACGACGAATTGCTTCCTGCGAAAGATCGTAGCCTGTAAAACGGCTGTTGGGGAATCTTTCCGCCATCTTATTCAGCGCCCGCCCGCTCCCGCAGCCGATATCGAGCACTTCAATCCCCTCCTCGAGTGCCGTGATTACCCCCGGAGCGAGAGGGAGGATGTGATCGAACAGCGCCGGGAGAACCGTCTGCCCGCTGTCTTCCGCCATGACATCGTGAAACCTCGGGAAATCCTCGTACGGCACTCCGCCCCCGTTTTTGAAGCAGTCGATGATCTTTTCCTGAATCGACCCCAGCTCCGGGATATACTGTGCATAAACCGCAATGTTTTCCGACGGAGATTTACGGCTCAGGAAACCGGCATGTTCCTGCGGTAGAATGTATTTCGGCCCGGTCGGATCGACATCGATTATCCGGCCCACCGTCATGGCTCCGAGCCATTCCCGGACATACCGTTCGTTGAGCCCGGCTTTTTCGGCGATTTCGTGGCTGTCGGCATAATCAAGCTCGCTCATGGTATCGAATAAGCCTGTCCGGTGGCCGATTGATACCATTATCGCCATGGCGCCGCCGTTGAGAATATCGAGCATCCGGTTGCCGAAAGCTTCGGCTCTGGCCTGATCTAAAGTCGCTGTTTCCATTTTGGAACTCCTTTTATTGGGTTTGAACTTTGTTTTCGCTTTCACCCATATAAACGGAGACCTACCCGGTCCGGTTATGCGCAGGAATACCGTATCGGGAATGATTATATACCGTAATTGGCATACGGTAGTCGGGATTTTAAGAATTATTTGTGGATTGTCATGATTGAAAGCCGCTCAGGCCGAGATCGCGCGCCCTCTGTGACGCTTCGGTCCGCGACCGGCAATTCAGCCTTTCCAGGATGTTGCTGACATGCATGTCCACCGTTCGGGAACTTAAGAACAGCTTTTCCGCGATTTCCCGGTTGGTCATCCCGGTGGCCAGATGCCTGAGTATTTCCGTTTGCCGCCGCGTCAGGCCGTTGCCGGTGAATCCCTGCGATAACCACCTTTTCTCGGGTTTCACTTGATCCTCGTCATGAACAGCCGATATCTCCGCCGCCAGCGGCCGGCAACCCAGCTTTTTGGCAATATTCGCCGCCTCCGCAATCAATCCTGTGCCTTTTACCGCATCCTGTAATGATATTAATGCCAGGCCCTGCCTGAAAAGCGCCCGGGCATATTCCAGCGGAAGCGATAGTCTCTCGAATTGCTCGGCCGCCTGTGCGAATTTTTCGGCGGCTTCGCCCTTATTGCCCGTAATCATGGCATTCTCGCCGAGTGCATAAGCCAGAATCGCCATGGCCTCGTTCAAACCTGTCTTCGATGCAATCGCGGATACGACCTCGATGCATTCGGATAGCCTTCTCGCATCATTGATTTTCCCGAATATCGCCGCCGCGGCGCAGGCCGGAGCCAGAACATCATGACAATCGTCGGTATTGTGCCACCGGTGTATTATTTCAAGATAACATTCCGCCGCCTGCTCATAATTTCCTTCGATTTCCTGTATTACCGCTTCTCCCCACGGAATCAGTAGCAGGAATACTTCGTACTGCTCCCGCCGGCTTGCCGCCAGACACTCCCGGAGATATTTCCGCGCCGATTTCGTTTCCCCTCGAAGGGCGCGAATCAACCCCGCTAACCCCTGGGCTGCCTCCAAGGTGCCGCGCGGAGGGTCTCCATCAGCGAGGACGTCCTTGCATATGTCGAGCGCCCGGTTCCATTCGCCCAGACGAAAGAGTATCCAGGCCATGCAACCCATGCAGAGTTTTGCCTGAAAATCGATCTCGCTCGCCCGGCAGTAATTTATTGCCGTGAAATATGCTTCACGCGAACCGGTGTAATCCGATGAATATTCCATCGCCCCCGCCAACCGCCGGTATGCATCCGAGGCGCTTTCGGCGTCGTTAATCGAAAGGGCCAAAGACAAGGCCTCCTGGGCCGATTTCATACCGTCGTCGTACAACCCCCTCATGGCCTGAATATAGCCCCTCAACCCCAGCGCCCGCGCCTCGATATCTCTCCGTTCCGTCTTCTTTACCAGTTGCAGCGATTTTTCTATCGCCTCGGCGGCATCGTTGAGCCGCAACGAAGCGCACTCGCGGCTTGCCACCGCCAGCCATTCCGATGAGGCATCCTCGTATCGTTCCAATCCCGCGAAAGCGGCCGCCGCTCCTCTTCTGACCCGGGTCGAATGGTTCCAGGCCCCCTGCAGACCGTAAACCGTTGCCAGCGATCGCATGATTTCGGCATAACGGCGCAGATCCCTTTTAACCGTTTCATTTTCCGCAAGTTCTTTGTATGCACGAACGGAATCGTGCAATTGACCGCTGACCTTGGCGCAATGCGCGAAATTTTCCAGAAGCGCCAGCCGTTCCTCCACGTCTTCGGTCACCGGCCAAATCTCAAGCGCCCTGTTGGCGGATCGAGCCGAATCCCGAAAGGCATGCACCTTGCACGACGCTCTTGCCGATTCCATCAATGCCCGCCGGGCCTTTACGTTCTCCTGGCAGGCCAGCCAGTGTTCCGCGATAGCCTCAGCCGGCGCCCCGTTTCTTTCAAGGTATTCTCCAACCGCACGGTGCAGATTCCTGCGCCGTGTCCAAGTCGTTTCCGACTTCATCGCTTCACATATCAATGTATGCCGGAATTGGATCTTGCCGTTTGAAATCTCTTCCAGGAACTTCTTCCGAAACAACTCTTCGAGACCCTCTTCCGTCCCGCTGAGCTTGACCAACAATTCGAGGTCGAATTCCGCACCGATGATCGCGGCCGCCTCGAGCTGCTGGCGGGCCTCCGGTGTCAGGCCCTCGAACCTCAGCAGAATGGCGTCACGAATGCTTTCCGGAAGAGGCATCTCCAGTCCCGTCGCCAATTCCAATCCGCTCTTATCGCGATGCAGATATTCTCCGGCCTTCAAGGTTCGGCCCAATTCCTCGACAAACATCGGTATCCCCTGGGTCTGTTCGTGTATGGAACTTACCAGTGAGTCGGAAAGTTCATCTCCGAAAATCTCCGTCAGGATCTTCCCGGAAGCCGTACGATCCAGCGGCTGAAGGGCGATTTCCTGAAACAGCCTCGCCCGCCGCAAATCGTTCCGCAAAAGTCTTACCGGGTGCTCCCGCGAAATCTCGTCGTTTCGATAGGTCGCCAGTATCAATATCCGCTCCCGGATGAATCGCTCCGCCAGATGCGGAAGCATTTCGAGCGTAGCACTATCGGCCCAGTGAATATCTTCGAGGTACAGGCATATGAACCCCTCGTTCGCGGCGGATACGATCGTGTTTACCACCGCCTCCCGGATCAGCTCTCCGCTCCGCTCCTCCGCGGCCGCGCCGATTTCAGGCAGCAGCACCGACAAATGCTGCTTCAGGGGATTCTCATCGACTGCCTTCGCAGATACTTTTCCGAGCCCATCCCGAAGCGCCCCGGCCAGAAGTCCATACGGAGTCTTCGCCTCGGGTACCGCCCGTCCATAGAACTGAATAAACCGGCTCTGTGACAGCGCTCCCCGAGCCAGCGTCGTCTTTCCGATTCCCGAATCCCCGGCAATCATGATGATCCCGCCGGACCCGGCCCGGGCCTTTTCGAAAGCTCCAAGCAGCTGCGTAATTTCCGATTCTCTTCCGACCAGCATAATTTTTCTCATGAATAACCGAACTTTATACGAACGCTATTAAATGCATTCGGGATATAAAAGGCCTCTCATTGCCGCCGATTTGGCTTGCATTCCCGATAACCCCGCTGTAATAATATAATAGAGGAGATATATGAATAAATCGCTGCCCGGATCACTTTTGATATTGGCCCTTCTGGTAATGTTCGGATGTTCCAAATCGCCTTCCCCGGAACAGGTTGTCCGCAACTATATTGAGGCCCAGAAAAATCACCAGATCGACCTCAGCCTGCAATACTTCGACGAAGAAACCGCCTTCATGCTCCCGGGCGAAATCACTACCCTGACTGGAATGGAAAACATCCGCCAAATGGCCCAGTACGATTCCGTGATGAATACCCGGCTCCACATCGAAAGCCTCCGCGTCGACGGCAACACCGTCACCTGCCGCGTCACCGAAACCAACCGCTGGCTCGATATCGCCGGGCTTCCTCCGCTGCAGTACGATTCCACCCTGTTCTATGTCTTCGGCGGTAAAATCCGCAAAATCGTGGCCTTCCCGGCCGACAGCTCCCTCCGTGCCCTGTCCGATGCCACCGACCATTTCATCCGCTGGCTCGCGCAAACCCACCCCCGGGAAGCAACCGCCCTGCTATCCGGAGACGGATTCTCATATAATACCGCCAATGCCGAAACCCTGCTGAAATTCCTTTCCGAATGGCGCGATTCCACCGCCGCTCAAAAATAGATTATATAACTCCATATTTACTTGCCCCGCATGACTTTAGCTTGAAACCCCCATCCCGAGTGGGAATTGCGGCACTTTTGAACAGCTTCTGCCGTTCTACGATATAAAGTGAGCTGCTTTTCCTCTCGGTAGGGTAACTTCTGCGTATCATTTTTGGTAACGCAGTTTTTCTGCCGTACACCGACAGGATGTTATTCATTAAAAGGAATAGGAACGATGGACCGGAATATTCTCATCGACCGTTTTATGAAAGTAAGAGCTTTAACCGAAGAACTGGTGAAACCGCTTGCCACCGAAGATTTCGTGGTGCAGACCGACGACGATGTCAGCCCGCCGAAATGGCACATCGGCCACGTCACCTGGTTTTTCGAACGAGTCGTCCTTCAGGAACACCTCGGAAATTTCAAGCCGTACGACGAACGCTTCCATTTCGTCTTCAATTCATACTATGAATCGTTCGGCGAACGAGTCATCCGCTCCCGAAGGGGGACTTTAAGCCGCCCCACAGTCCTGGAGGTCCTCGATTACCGCAGGGCCATCACCGAGCGGACCTCCGATTTCATGCGGAATGTCGATGAACAATCCTGGCCCGAAATCGCCCGCCTCATCGAAATCGGCATCAACCACGAACAGCAGCACCAGGAATTATTCCTCATGGATATCAAACATATCTTCGCCTCCAATCCCCTGCTGCCGGCCTATTCGCAATATTCCCGTAACGGCATTCCAACCGCGAAACAGGGGGAACAATCCCTCTCATTTCCGGGCGGCTTGATCGAAATCGGAGCCGACGGCGACGACTTCGCATACGACAACGAATTCCCCCGGCACAAAACATACATCGCCGATTTCAAACTCGCCCGCAACCTTGTTACCTGCGGAGAATTTTTGGAATTTATCGAAGCCGGAAGCTACCGCGACGCCAACCTCTGGCTCTCCGACGGCTGGGCAGCCGTCAAAGAGCAAAACTGGGACGCCCCGTTATACTGGAAAAAAACCGATGACGGCTGGAAAGTTTGGACTTTGAATGGGTTGAAACCGCTCGATCCCGATGAACCGGTCTGCCATGTCAGCTATTTTGAAGCCTCTGCCTTCGCCCGTTGGGCCGGAAAACGCCTTCCGACCGAAGATGAATGGGAATTCGCCGCCCGCCAAACCGAATCCGAAAACCGCACCGGAAGTTTCATGGATGATAAGACTTTTCACCCCGTCGCGCGCAGCAAAGAAGGGAAGAGGCTGAATTCGATGTACGGCGATGTCTGGGAATGGACCCGCAGCGCTTACCTCCCTTATCCCGGCTACGAACAGTCGCGCGACCCCCTTGGAGAATACAACGGAAAATTCATGAACAACCAAATGGTCCTTCGCGGCGGATGCTGTGCGACCCCGCGCGATCACTTCCGCCCGACATACCGTAACTTTTTCCAGAGCGAAAAACGGTGGCCCTTCACCGGCTTCCGCCTGGCCGAGGACGCCTGAATGGAACCGCAAAAAGCCGAAAGTACCGACGGCGAAACCCGGGGAACCTCGAAAGTCAAAGTCGTCTCCCTGATCGACCGCCATAATGTATTCGGAGATCACGACGCTTTCGCCCTCGACGTTCTGGTGGGACTATCCGAACTGCGCAAATCGATTCCGTCGAAATATATGTACGATGACGAAGGCAGCCGCCTTTTCAATGAAATCACACAGCTTCCCGAATATTATCCCACCCGCTGCGAGATGGAAAACCTGAATCTGCACAAAGATAAAATCTCCGTCTTCATGGGCGATGATACTTTCAATCTGGTTGAATTCGGTCCCGGCAACGGCAGCAAAACCCGTATCCTCATCGATCACTTCCTCGCGCGGAACATGAATTTCCGCTATGTCCCCATCGATATCTCCGCCGCCGCCATGGATGAACTGAGCGCCGATTTGCAAAAAGGTTTCCCGACCCTCGAACTCGAGGGCCTCGTCTCAGATTATTTTTCGGGAATAAAATGGCTGAACCGGCGGTACAATAACAGAAACCTGGTCCTCTTTCTCGGTTCGAATATCGGGAATTTCAGCCACGGCAAAGCCCGCTTCTTTCTGCGAAATCTCTGGAATTGCCTCAATCACGGAGATATCGTCATGGTCGGTTTCGATCTCAAGAAAGACATCGAAATGCTCATTAAAGCCTACAACGATTCGAAAGGGGTCACGGCCGCTTTTAATATGAATCTTTTAAAAAGAATAAACCGCGAACTGGGAGGGCAATTTGTCCTCGAAAGCTTCCGCCATATCGGCACTTACGATGTCTTCAGCGGCGCCATGGAAAGTTACCTGGTCAGCCTGAAAGAGCAGGAAGTCTTCATCGAAGAAATCGGCCGCTCATTCAATTTCCGCCCCTGGGAACCGATCCACGTCGAATATTCGTACAAGTACCTCGAATCCGAAATCGACAATATCGCCGCCGAAACCGGGTACGTCATCAGAAAACACCTGTACGATTCCAGCCGCTCCTTCATCGATTCCATCTGGGAAGTAAAAAAGCAGAATTCCAATGGCCGGTAATTCGTCGTTAACCGAAAACCGTTATTCTTGTCCAATATTTTTCATGACATTGCCCTATGTATTTATTAGCTTGCGGCATGCGGGCCATGGTCTTGAAAAAGCAGAAAAAACCCCTGGAATTACAGGAAGTATCCAGGCCGATTCCGCATTCGGGACAAATCCTGATTAAGGTCAACGCCTGCGGAGTCTGCAGAACTGACCTTCATGTCGTTGACGGAGATTTGAAAAAACCCCGGTTGCCCCTTATTCCCGGACATCAAATCGTGGGTATTGTGAAAGACACTACCGGTTTATCGGGGAAAATAAAAAGAGGCGACCGGGTCGGAGTTCCCTGGCTCGGATATTCCTGTGGGAAATGCAAATTCTGCCTGACCGGACAGGAAAACCTCTGCGATAATGCCCGCTATACCGGGTACCAAATTAACGGAGGCTTCGCCGAATACTGCGTTGCCGATGAACGCTTCTGCTTTCCAATACCAAAAGATTATCCCGATCTTCAGGCCGCTCCCCTTTTGTGCGCCGGATTAATCGGCTACCGTTCTTTGCGCATGACCGACGATGCAAAGAAACTCGGCTTCTACGGTTTCGGAGCTTCCGCCCACATTCTGATTCAAGTTGCGAAGTACCAGCGAAAAGAAGTTTATGCCTTTACCCGCAAAGGCGACACCCGCAGCCGAAAATTCGCCCTCGGTCTCGGGGCCGTCTGGGCAGGTGATTCCGAGCAGGCTCCTCCCAGGAAACTCGACGCCGCCATAATCTTCGCCCCGGTCGGAACTCTCGTCCCCGCAGCCTTGAAAGCAATCGATAAGGGAGGAACCGTAGTCTGTGCCGGAATCCACATGAGCGACATTCCCTCATTCCCATACTCTATTCTTTGGGAAGAGCGCCGGATTGTTTCCGTCGCCAATCTGACCCGGAAGGACGGCGAAGAATTCATGGCCCTTGCTCCCAAAGTCCCTGTCAAAACAGAAGTTCATCCATACCCGCTCGAAAGAGCCAATGAAGCCCTCGACGACCTGCGCGCGGGTCGCTTCGACGGCGCCGCGGTCATCACAATCGATTAATTCATAAACACTTACCGGTTTTATAGTTTAATCCGATTGACATTCCCGGTTTTTGGAAGCCATATTAATATATTATACCCAAAACCACGGAGGATTTATCATGAGGGCGCCAATAACTACCTTGTTTCTTTTAATTATTGTCATGGTGGCTTGCGGAGTTGCCGAAACTCCCGATCTGAAATTTCAAAACCTCGCCGGTAATTATATCCAGCGTATGCTCGAATTGAATCCCGAGTACGCTACCGATCTCGGCGACCATCGCTTCGACGGCCTGTTAACCAGCCGCAGCAAAGAGCATTATGCAGCCTTGATGGCTTTCAATAAAGCTTATCTCGATTCACTGGAAACCATCGACCTCGCCATGCTCAATGATACCAATCGCATCGACTACGAGATGCTCCTTAACAATATTCGCTACAATCTCTTCAGCATCGATACTCTCCGCAGTCATGAATGGCAGACAACTCGCTACAATCCCGGCGGTGCCATTTATTCTCTCTTGATTCGCAGCTTCGCTCCAATTGACGAACGGCTGATAAATGTCAAGGCCCGTCTCGAAAAGATCCCGGAATTGATTACCGAAGCCAAAATAAATCTGGATAATCCTCCGAAAATCTACACCGAAACTGCCATCATGCAAATCCAGGGAACGATCGAACTGATCCGCAATGAACTCGATATTTTTGCTACCGATGCTTCCGACAGTATTAAGGAAGCTTTGAAGCCGGCCCGCGAAACCGCCGCTTCGGAACTCGAAATGTACTTGACCTGGCTGAAGAAAGATCTGCTTCCACGCTCGAACGGAGATTTCCGTCTTGGAAGCGATAAGTACCATCGCAAATTGCACTATGTCCTGGAATCGGATGTAACCGCCGCGCAAATCCTCGAAAGAGCGGAAAAAGAACTGGTCGAAACCCAGGAAGAACTCCATCAGATTGCTTTGCCGCTTTTCCAGAAATATTTTCCGCGCGAAGCCGCGAATAAAATGCGCAAGGAACCCAAATACGTCATCAAGAAGGTCCTCGATCATTTGGCCGAAGATCACCCTACCTCCGATAATATTGTCGACAAAGCGAAAGCCGCGCTCGATGAATGCACCGCATTCGTTAAAGAGCGCGACCTGGTTACCGTTCCCGATCGTCCGATTGACATCGTTGTCATGCCGGAATTCCAGCGCGGTTTTGCCGTAGCATATTGCAGTTCCCCGGGACCGCTCGAAGCTGCCGCCGAAACATATTATGCCATTTCCCCTCCCCCTTCGCATTGGGACGACAATCAGGTGGCCTCGTACTTCCGCGAATACAATAACTATATGCTGTACGATCTGACCATACACGAAGCCATGCCGGGGCATTACCTCCAGGGAGCTCATTCCAACCGGTTCAAGGCTCCCACTATGGTCCGCGCCGTTTTCGGAAGCGGCACCTTCGCCGAAGGCTGGGCCGTCTATTCCGAAAAAATGATGATCAATCAGGGATTCGGAGGCCCCGAACTCAAGGCCCAGATGCTGAAAATGCGCCTCCGCATGATTATAAACGCCATCATCGATCAAAAAATCCACACTATGGGGATGACCGAACAGGAAGCCATGGCCATGATGCTCGACGAAGGATTCCAGGAACAGGGTGAAGCCGCCGGCAAGTGGCGCCGCGCCTGTCTTTCGTCGACCCAGCTTTCCACCTATTATGTCGGCGACATGGAAATGCACGACCTCCGCCGCGACGCCGAGGCCGCTCAGGGAGATACCTTTAACCTTAAGGCGTATAACAATCAATTGCTGTCCTACGGCACCCCGCCGGTTAAATACGTTCGACGCATGATGGGACTATAAGTTCTTGCATCGCAACGGCCGCCTTGAACGGGCGGCCGTTTTTATTCGGTATCTCTTTTTTGGGCGTTTTTTTCCTTCTTGCGTCCTTGGAAAGACGACTATATTTTAATAATAGTCCCGCAGATTCAGAAAATTCGTGAGAGGGAGGCAGGATGAGATACCTACTGACTTTTAGCTTCTTGAGCATTTTGGCTCTTTTGGCGGGATGCAGCCGCGAAAATAGCGCAACCACTCCGACCGAAAACCCCGTCCCCGATATGAGCCAGGCGTACGATGACGCCGAAAAACTCCTCGACCGCTTTGTCGAAAACAACGACGGCCGCCAGCCTGAAGGCGCCCCGACCGGCGTTACCGGACTTCCCAGCCTGACCGATGAAGGCTACGATATCTATTCCGTCACCTTCGTCTGGGGCTGGCCGTTCAATATCCCCCAGCCGCAAACCGACCCCATTGTCTGGGACGGTACCCTGTCGGTCAACGCCGAAGCCATCGTGGCCATTACCCGCACCATCGACTTCGAACCGGGCCAGGATTCGGTCCTGCCGCACGATGCCGTCCATTTCGACGCCTGGGTGTCGCAAACCGACGGCGATTTCGACGGTTTCACGGCGCTGGTATTCCTGAAGCGCGGCAATTATTACTTCGCGCCCCCGCTGCTCACCTTCGATACCGAACCGTTCCATATCTCCTTCGATTTCGGACAGCTCGAGGATTTCACGGGACTGTACGTGGTCGGCAATACCAGCATTGTGGCCGTACGCGCCGCCCGTATCTGGACCGTCCCCTGCCCGAAGGGGACATTGAATGGCACCTGGGAAAAGGATTCCAGTTTCGCCTATACCGGATACTTCAGCGGATTCTGGCTCGATCACAACAATAATCCCATCGGTCCCTACGCCGGGCATTTCTGGCGTGATGACGATAATATCGGCCGATTCGAGGGCTGGGTGTCCGGAGGATTGACCGCGCAGGTAATCATCGAATTTTCCGGCGAATGGATCTACGACGATCCCCGCGACTGCATCCTCTGCGGTGTTGGCCACGGCCAGTACTGGGGTGAGTACAAATACCTCAGCCGGGCAGGGGGAGGGACACTACGCGGAGTGTTCGGAGATTATTCGTTGCCGCCGGATGATCTCGAAATGCCGATGAAAGGATTCTGGCGCGATAGCTGCAACGCCATTTCGATCGGCAACAACTCCGGCGCGGAGTAAACCGGGGTACGACGGACTTCTGCTGCTGCTCAACCGCAGCACATTGACGGATGGCCGGGCGGGTTTTCCTCCGGCCTTCCGCGAAAAAAACTATGGATGAAGGCAATATATCGTTTTCCGCTGTAAAAGGCGATGAAGTCTGGAGCCCCTTCAGGACCATCCTTCTTTGTTTCGCGATCTTGATTGTCAATGCCCTCTTTGCGGTTGTAATATTTATCGCTTTCATTATAATCATGATCCCGCAGGGAGAATTCGCATTCAGTGAAGCGAATTTATCCAAATATACCGGATTGATCATCTCCGTCCTGACCGTCGTTTCGACCGTTGTTACGGTATCGATGGTTATTCTCCTTATAAATATCCGAAAAGGACTGCGATACAAAGAGTATCTTGCGCTCACTTCGGCATCGGTCAGGGCAACTGCCGTATGGCTGGCGGTAACGGCAGTGTGGATCTGGGTCAGCGATCTCGCCACCGATTACCTCGGTTGTACCGCCGGTGAAGACATCGTAAACGAGATTTTTGCCACAGCGGTCTCTTACCCTCTGTTATGGATTGCGATTTGTATTGCCGCGCCGCTTATGGAGGAAATCCTCTTCCGCGGATTCATCTATAAGGGATTCCAGGCCGCCTACGGCCATTGGCCCGCCATTATCGTTACCACTATCGGTTGGGCTCTGCTCCACGCCGGTTACGGAGCTTGCGAATTAGTAGTCGTGTTCATCAGCGGCATCCTCTTGGGCTATATCCGTTTTCGGACCGGATCGCTTTATCCCTGTATCCTCCTGCATGCTTTCGTCAACTGCCTGTCAATTATGCAGATCGCCGGCTGGATCTAACCCGCTTTCCTGCTTCAGCATTCTCCAAAGAAACGCATATTCCAGCGCGATTACCCGCGCCCGCTGCTTGTTGTCGACCCCGGCCGCATGACCGCCGGTCAGCTCCTCATAATAGTACGGCCTGTACCCCATCTGCTCCATCCGGGCCGCCATTTTCCTGGCATGAGCCGGATGCACCCGGTCGTCCGCCGTCGAAGTCTGCAATAACACCTCCGGGTACTTGACCCCTTCTTTCAGGTTCTGGTACGGTGAGTACTTTGCGATGAACGCCCGTTGCTCCGGTATGTCCGGATTGCCGTACTCCGCCATCCACGATGCCCCGGCGCCGATCCCCGGATAACGTATCATGTCCAGCAGCGGCACCTGACAGACGACCGCCTTGAACAGCTCCGGCCGTTGCACCATCGCTACCCCGACCAATAGCCCCCCGTTGCTTCCGCCCTCGATCCCGAGATGCTCCGGCGACGTCACCCCGCGATTGATCAGGTCCTCGGCCACCGCGTAAAAATCGTCGAATACCTTCTGCCGGTTTTCCAGCAACCCCGCCTTATGCCACTTCGGTCCGAATTCACCCCCTCCTCGGATATTGGCCAGCGCATAAACTCCTCCCTTCGAGAACCAGATTTTCCCCAACGTCCGCGAATAGTACGGCAGCTCCGTTTCCCGGAATCCCCCGTACGCGTAGAGCAGGGTCGGGTTCGATCCGTCCAGCTTGATGTCCTTGCGGGAAACCAGGAAATACGGAATAGAAGTCCCGTCCTTGCTGATGGCAAAATGCTGCTCCACCTTCAAATTCCCGGTCGGGAAACTCTCCGGGAGCGACTTAATCTCTCGCGGTTCCGCCGCGGGTTCATCGAACAACAGCAGTTTTGTCGGAGTCAGAAAATCGTCGTACGATACCATCAACCTGTTCGAAAACTCCGAAGACGATTTTACCGAGATTTCTCCCATATCGCCGAGCCTGAACGTCCCGTGCTTCCAAACTACCGTCCCGTCCGATTCTTCCGGCCAATAGTACAGCGCCCTCGGACGGACATTATCCAGAATGGTCGCGATGACATAATCCTCGGTCGTTTTCGTCCCGGTCAGCACCCGCTTTTCATCCGGAGTGAATATCACTTCGAGCTTCGACTTTAAATCCTCCGCCTGCAAATCGGATATCTTGACCGCTACCAGCGAACCTTCGGGAATCCCCAGCCAGTCCGAATTCAGCGTGACCAGTACCCGCCCCTTGAAAAAGCAGCAATAGGAATCTTCCGGATAGGGAAGAGGTATCTTCTCGCCTCCGGTGTCGTAAATCCAGTCGTACGAATTCCAGAAATCGGTGTGCCGGGTCAGCATGCAGACTTGCCCCTCCGGGCGAATCGTTACGTTTCCCGATACCCAGGTATCCGTGACCTCCCCCTCCAGAATCGTCTCCGCCTCCGCCAGCGGCGTTCCCCGTTTCCACAGCTTCAAAATCCGAGGGTACCCCGAGGTCGTCATCGACCCCGGCCCGAAATCGGTGCCGACCAAAACCGTGTTGGAATCGTACCAGTCCACGCCGCTCTTGGCTTCCGGAAGATAAAACCCGTCCTGCACGAACGACTTGGTCCGGTAATCGAATTCCCGGTAAATCAAGGCATCCTTGCCGCCGAGCGACAACCCGATTAATCCGCGAGTTCTTCCCGGAGCGAGATTGACCGACCCCCCGTACACGTAGTCCTGCCCCTCATCGGCGCTCAGCTTGTCGATATCGAGCACCGTTTCCCATTGAGGATTGTCGGTGACGTAGCTTTCGAGCGACGTTTTCCTGATAATCCCCTTGATGTGCGTTTCATCCTGCCAGAAATTGTAAACTTCGTCTCCCACCAGCGTCCCGTACGGGATGCGGTTTTTGTCATTCAGGATTTGCAGGATGGTATCCTGAAAATTGATGAAATTGCTGTCGTTTTCGAACGCCGCCAGAGTCAACTCGTCCTGAGCTTTGACCCAGTCGAGGGCGCTGTCGCTTTCGGCCTCTTCCAGCCAGATAAAGGGATCGTCGTCGGTTGACGCGGACTGCTGCGCGGATACCGAAGCAAATAGCACCGCCGCCGCCATCCACGGAACGAAAAATAAGAACCTTCCGGTCTTCATAGTACCTCCATAATTACTGCCGTAATTAACGGAGAATCTATGCGGATTATCAAGGAGATTCTTGACGAATTAGCCGACTCTGAATAATGTGGGCCGGCGTTCCGTGCAATTTCACTTCGTGAAAAAGCGAAAAATCCGACATAGATTACATAGAAATGCCGAATAAATTCGCAGGCGATCTTCAATAAATCTCTGAATCCGTGAAACAAGATAAAGTACACCACGTAAGCAAATATGGTGGATGTTTCAACGGATTTATTAAAATGAAATCGAAAATCACTTCCATTCCGTTATTTCAGAATGCCGTCCAAAATAAGAGGCTCTGTAAATCGGTCATTACCCTTATTACGGTCCTGGTTTTATCCGGGATTTTTATCGCGTGCGGAGGCAACAGCAATCCGACTGGTTCTGGGTCACAACCTAATGCAGAATTCGATTGGACTACCGCCCCTCCTGAAGAAAACGGCTTCAATCCTGATTTGCTGGACACCCTTACAAAGAAACTCGGCGCAGGGCAGTTCGGTCGAATTACCAGCTTGCTTATTGTCCGAAACGGCTATCTCGTTTACGAAGAATATTTCCGGGGGATTAAACGCGACTCTCTGGTGCAAATCTACTCATGCACCAAAAGTATCGTGTCGGCTTTAATCGGTATCGCCATTTATGATGGGAAAATCCCCGATGTCAATGTCAGCCTGCTGGATTACCTGGATGGGTACGAATGCTTCCCCAAAAACTGCCATGACAGTCTTTTCAGAGAAGCTCTGACTTTGGAACACCTTCTAACCATGACGGCCGGGTTTGAGTGGGACGAAATGAATGTTCCCTATGGTAATGCCCTCAATAGTTATAATCAAATGGTTGGAAGCGATGATTGGATTCAGTTTACCCTCAATCGACCGATTGTCGCCAAGCCCGGCACTGTTTTCAATTATAATACCGGCTTATCAGGACTTATGGCAATCGTCCTGCAGAATGTTAGCGGTTGGCGCGTCGATTATTATGCGCAGGCGAAACTTTTCAAATACATCGGTATTGATACCTTCGAATGGCGAAAGAGCCCGACCGGCATCCCTATAACCGGAAGTGGGCTGAAACTCCGCCCTCGGGATATGGCGAAATTCGGATGGTTATACTCCCAGAATGGCGTCTGGGATGGGGATACGATTGTCCCGGAATCGTGGATTAATGCCTCCATTCATCCTCATTGCGTATTATCCGGCGATAAAGCCTATGGATATCAATGGTGGATGGTCCGGGTCACCGACGATCAGAACAATCCGATAGATATGCCTTATGCTCTTGGATATGGAGGGCAACACATCTTTGTTCCAAAAGGCTTTGATCTGGTGATCGTTGTTACTGCCGATGATGATCAGGACGTCGCCGAGACATACATAGGCGGAATAATTAACTTGATTGGCCAGGCCTTTACGCCTTAGTTCCGCAGGTCGGCGTTCTGAACGGGTTCCCTTTTTCGGAATGAGCCTTGTAGGTCATAGGCGCGGTTTTGACGGGACAATATAACCGCTACGGTTTTATCCGGTATCCCATCCGCTTGCGGTGGGTAAGTATTGTAAGGCAACTATCTCTGGATTATCGCACTCACTTTTAAAATCCTCCCCAGCAAAATCACTACAACTCCAGTGTTGAAAATTTACCGCTCTCCTTATATGAAAGGAAGCTATAAATATGCCTGTTTCCAAACCACTACTCCCGGCCAACCGCAGAAACCCCCCAAAATCCACCCGCCCCAAATCGGCGGAAATGAATATGTCAATTATCCGGTATCCCACTCGCTTGCGGTGGGTAAGTATTATAAGGCAACTATCTCTGGATTATCGCACTCACTTTTAAAATCCCCCCCAGCAAAATCACTACAACTTCAGTGTTGAAAATCCACCGCTCCCATTATATAGAGGAGTTCTATTACTATGTCCAAATTTCCCGATCGCTGCCAGACTGCTGCCATTTCTTGCCTTTCGGCGATGTCTATCAACCGCTGGAAATATCTCTGCTTATCACTACACTCTGGCCGGAATTATAACACACAATGTGTGCCAATTATGAAAAACAAACCCATTTCATGGCACTATGCAGGGACACACAAGCTTACAGCGCATAGTCCCCGAAATCGGATTACATATCGCTCGGAGTTTTGCCAAAATCCCGCCGTCAGGAAGGGATTCCTGACGGGTAGATGGAAAACCATTCCCGGAATGTCCGCCAGGACTTCCAATTTCTCCTTTTCTTCTCCCATGCCGAAACCCTCAGGGTTTAGCTATTCCCCCTCCTTTATAAGGAGGGGGCCAGGGGGTGGTACTCAATATTCCCTCATCCGCAAACCGGCAAAAAAACGCGTGTCAATTATGAAAAACAAACCCATTTGCTCGCACTATACAGAAGGACATCAACTTACAACGAATGGCCCCAAACCCCCCCACCATTTCGCTCGCGTTTTTGCCCCGATTTCGTATCTTACCCGAAAACCTCAAACATCCGCGGAGAATCCGCAGTAAAAGGACGCATGGCAGAGAAAAGCAAAAAAGAGAAGACCGGGAAAAATCCAAAAGATTCCAAGGCAGTTAAGGAAACCGGGGAACCCCGGAAAGACTACTCGCAGACCAGGGTGTCGTATTTCGAGGTAGTCTTTCCGTCGATGGTCAATCACTACCAGACCCTGTTCGGAGGGGTCGCGATGCAGTGGATGGACCGGGCCGCCTGGCTCTGTTCGGTCCGCTATGCCCGCCAGGAAATGGTCACCGTAGCTTCCGACCGGATCGAATTCAAAAAACCGGTCCGGCAGGGAGATATCGTGGAAATGCGGGCGACAGTCCTGAAAGTGGGGCGGACTTCAATCACGGTCCGGGTCGAAATGTATCGCGAAAATCCCCTGTCCGGCCAGCGGGAACTGGCCACCGAAGGGGAATTCGTGATGGTGGCGGTCGACCGGAACGGGAAGGCCAGCGAAGTCCGGGTCGGGCTTTAATTTAAGGGCGGTCTGGACAAACTTTTAAAAAGGGGCTTGACAAATCGCCGAAATATATGAAATTACAAGGCTGAAATATAACCGGCCCGCGCCGATAGAATTGAAAAGTAACGGATTCTGACTGGAGATAGATTATGGCCAAGAAAGCCGGCAATCGGGTGAAAATTAAAATGAGAAGTTCCGAGTCCCCCTATACCTATAACACGTTCAAGAACAAGCGGAACAACCCGGACCGTCTGGAACTGAGAAAGTTCGACCCGGTTCTCAAGAAGCACGTGATTTTCAAGGAAGCGCGCTAAGCCCAAAAATCGCGGCGTCAGGTCACAAATCCGCGTTATGCAAATGCAGCGTGCGGACTCAAGACCTGACGCAACGGCAGTTGTCATGAAAATTCGAAATGCAGTCGGAATCCGGCTGCATTTTTTTATGAGATAACGATTATGAAAATCGCGACCTGGAATGTCAATTCGGTCCGTTCCCGTCTCGAACGGCTGATCGCTTTCCTTGGAAGGCACGATCCCGATATCGTCTGCCTCCAGGAGTTGAAAACCACCGAGGAGAATTTCCCGTTCGATGAAATCAAAGCGGCCGGTTACCATTCCGCGATCTTCGGGCAGAAAACCTACAACGGGGTGGCGATCCTCTCCAAGTCCGAACCGTCCGATGTTTCCCGTTCCATGACCGACGGCGCCGAGGATCCGCAGGCGCGGTTGATTTCGGCGGATGTCGCGGGGGTGCGGATTATCAGCGGGTATTTCCCGAACGGCGGGACGGTCGGTTCCGACAAATGGGAGTACAAGCTGGACTGGATGAAGCGGCTCGGGGCGTATCTTGAGAAGCACCACAAGAAGAGCGAGGCGCTCCTGTTGTGCGGCGACACCAATATCGCGCTCGATGACAAGGACGTCGCTAATCCGGAAAGCTGGGCCGAGACGGTGCTGTGTCATCCCGAAGGACGTGCGGCGCTGAATGATGTCATAGCATGGGGGCTGCACGACGTTTTCCGGGAGAAGAATCCCGACGGCGGCCTCTATTCCTGGTGGGATTACCGGATGCTGGGATTCCCCAAGAACGACGGGCTGCGGATCGACCATATCCTGGCGACCTCCTCGCTGGCGAAGAAATGTACGGCGGCGGTCATCGACCGGGACGAGCGAAAGGGTTCCAAACCCTCAGACCACGCTCCGGTTATCGCGGAGTTTTCTCTCTGATATTTTTAGTTGCTCCCTCGCATCGGGGGCATTATCCTGAAATCGAAATATATTATTATTAACGGCGGAGATAATCGGTGGATCAAGGCTCGATACAATCTCGTCCGGTGCAATTTCTGCTGATACTGGCCGCTTTCGTGGTGGTGGTAGCGGGGATGCGCGCGGCGGCATCGCTGTTGGTCCCGTTCATGCTGGCGGCGTTTCTGGCGATCGTGTT